>Ga0210123_1000060_pt1 | contig 65543 bp, 55 predicted proteins | sample Muzzi_PWB_D2_FD_185535 | JGI IMG/M metagenome (GOLD analysis project Ga0210123, IMG submission 185535) | Wetland microbial communities from San Francisco Bay, California, USA, that impact long-term carbon sequestration - Muzzi_PWB_D2 (SPAdes) | ecosystem: Environmental > Aquatic > Marine >... | reverse complement strand
CTCCGGGCGCGGATGACGGTGAGGAAAAGAAGACCTGATCACGATCCCCGAAGGGACCCGGCACCACTCCCTCGCCGAATCCGATCAGACAGCGACCTCGTGCCACCCCTTACCGTGATCAGGCTCAGTCCGGGGGTCGAGCACCCGCACCTCCGGCTCGAGCTCTTCCAGGAAGATCGCCTCCTGGTCCCGCACGATCGCGGAGACCCCCTCGCAGAGCCACGCCTGCCCGCCGGTGGACGTGGAGTCCACGCGCTTGACCCGCCAGACGGCCTCCCGTAATTCGAGATGAGCGCCGGGAGCGATGGGAGTACGGAACGGCAAGGCGTAGGACAGAATGCGTCGAAGCCGGGGAACGGCGCCGGATCGGCCGGAACAATCTTCAACGGCCCGTGAGAGATCGAGCCCGCGTACCGCCCCCCGACACAACGCTCCCATGGAGCAGAAGGTTGGCCGGGAGTGGCTATCTTACAGTCTTCTCATGCTCGATCTCGAAGGTCTGGAAGTCGGCCGATCAGGAGGCCGTCATTCGGACACTCTGTCACGCACGATCTGTGGCAGCGTCCAGGGATCACCGAAAGGCGGCGACGGTGGTTGCCGTCTGCGCGACAACACAGGCATTGTTGTGGAACTCGACACTCCCGGTCGCCCGGTGGTTGAACTTCGCGTGGGGGGTGGACCATCGGGGGATCCGTTCGGCAGACGATCCGGACCTCCGAAGTGCCATGATGGTCCGGAAGCTGGCGCCGTCCGCCTCCAGGACGTAGCCGTGCTGGAACGGAAACGGCTTCGACTCGGCGTCGAACTCCGGATCGTGGCGTGCCCCGAGAAGGTGGCCCAGCTCATGGGCCAGGGTCAGCGTGTACAAGGCGCAACGCCAGGAAACGACCGCGAACGCGGACGGTGCCGGAGGGCCGATGCCCCCCGCCTCGCCGCAGGCCGTCTGATCCTCGACCACGACGACGACGAGATCCGACGCGAACTGCTCTCGAAGCTCGTGGATCTCCCCCGCACCTCCTTCGCCGCCCACCACGGCGTCGAGATCCTCTTCCAGAACTCCGATTTCCTCGTAGTTCGTAGGTTGCAACCGATGTGCGAACCGAACGGGGACCCCGCTCATCTCGAGGCTATGGTTCGTCTCCTCCATCGCCATCTCGAGCAAACTCTCGATCGGCCGAAGCCGCTGACTGCTGGCCTCGTGAGCCGCATCCGTGTACACCACCAGGACATCGATCCGGGCCGGTTCCCGAGACGCGGCAGTCGACTCGCATGACGTGGGCCGCACCATCTGTGCGAGCCAATCGCCCGGGGGCCGGGGTGCCTCGGGCCGCCCGTGATCAGTCGGCAGCTTCGAGAGATCGATCCGGGCGAGGAGCTGGCCCCCTCCCGGCAAGGAGACGATCTCCTGGACCTCGTCGGCCGTCCTGATCCAGCCGAATATCCTGCCCTCCTCTTCGACGAGCAAGGCCTGACCATCTTCCTCGCGGATGTCACCAACGAAGAGCGCCGCACCGGGTCGCTGAGATCCATCGCTCAACACCCATCTGTTGACCGACAAATCCAGGTCGCCACCCAGCTTCATCGACTCAGAGCTCGCCATGAGCGTCCGGTCGACCTCGATGGGCAAGACGCTCTCCACCCCACGGTCGGAGAAGAGCGTGGACAGACTCTCGTACGCGGCCGTAACGTCATCGAACTCGTCATACGCGAACGCGTCCGCGCTCGCGTCCGCCTGCTCCTCGTCCCCACTCCGATCCCCCTTCGACCACATCTCGAACGCGAGCAGATCCTCGCGCTCGATCCTCGAACCTCTCGAGGAGAAGAGCTCTCTTGGCTCCGGAGCGCCGCCCTGTTCACCGCCCCCCTCCGCCGTCGAAGCCCGGGACGCACCAAGCCCCAAGCCGACGGCCAGGACAATCGTGTAGACGACCAGCCTATCTCCCCAATCGCTACCGACCGGGCTCATTCGTCCCCCCCAGGCATGCCCTTGAGCTCGACCAGCCCGAATCCCCCCTTTTTCGTGTCGACCGTCAAATCGGCCCGTGGCGCCGGGTCGTCACCCGGCTCGAACGTGACCTCCACGGCACATGGCTCGTCCGCGCTCACGTCGGCACCGTCGCAATCGTTTTCCGTGATCTGGAAGGAATCGCTTCCCGGACCTTCGATCGCGACCGACTTGATCAGGACATTCTCGGATCCGCTGGCCGTGAGCGTGATGGTCGCTCGAGACTCGCCTCCTGCGCCGAGCTCGATCGGGCCGCTGGGGTCCGCCTTCAGGGGCACCGTCTTGCTCGGGTCTTTCGCTTTCTGCGACTCCCCGCCTCCCGTGGCCGAGACGGTCGCCTCAGGCTGGGGAGCGTCGGTGGCCAGAGCGTCCTGGAACGCCTTCCGATCCCCGAGGAAACTGTAGGAGAGCCCGAGGAAGATCGCGGTATCCGTGCGGTTGCCAAGGTTCTGCAGGGCATTGGCGTCCGTCGTGAAACCCCCGGCTTCGAGGCCGGACGGAAGCCGGTCGACCGACCCGAAGGCGATCCCGGCGGTCAAGAAGAGCTCGGTACCGAACCGCACCGACGGACCGAGGAAATAGCGAACCTCCGCACCATCGTTGACGGCGAGGCCGAACGACAAGGGCGCAAACCACCGGGCCCATCTGTTCGAGGGATTGGTGTGGTACACGTGGATCATCGCTGCCGCCCCCAGATCGTAGTCGTCCTCACTCGCCACCTCGCGAAAAACCTGGAAGCCCTGGACCGACATCCCGTCCTCACCCTCCCGGGTCGCGGGCTCGAGACCGAACACCGGGTCCGTCAGCTCGTCCACGGTGAAACCGCCGGAGAAACCGAGCGTCCACCCGTAGGTCCGCACCGGAATGATCCACGGGCTCTCCGGCCCACGCGCACGGAGGGTCTCTTTCTCACAGTTCGCGTCCTCGGGTGGATGATCCTTCCTGGTGGCGACAACCTGGTAGTCGCGGTTGCGTCCGTCGTGGACGATCGTCGGGAAGTTAAAGGACGTACGAAGGAGCTGCCTTTCGTCCTCGGTCTCTCGGGGCTTGGCTTCCTTCACCTCGACCGCTGTGTACTGATAGTTGAAGCAGTCGGGATTCGTCCGCGCAATTACGATCTCCAGCGTCTGGCCCTCGCGCAGCCCGATGACGTCAGCCGGCGTGATCTCCCCCGTCTCGTGGTTGATCGTGACGACCTTGGCCAAAGCCACCGTCGCCACCGGTCCCAGCCACACACACCCCAGAAGCAGCCCCAACGCTGCCTGCATTCGAAACCGTTTCCACAAAGTACAGGTCACTACGTTCATCGCTCGATCTCCTTACTTCGGTTCGGCCGGAGTACCGCGACCCGCGCGGGCGGCCCGGTGCGTCTGACGCCGACCGATCGGACAGAACTTCGTTGTTCGGCCTCCACCCCGTTGGTGGGAATGTCGGTCTCTTCGACGGACACAGCCCAGCTTCTTCCCTCGGTCGACCACTCGTAGCTCGATCGGAATCTCTACGATCCGAAGACATGACCGCTCGAGACTCCTGAAGATGGTCCGATCCACGCGGAGCGGATATCGGGGTGCTACTCACTTCGTGGGGGCGACCGATCGCCGGCGGAACGGCGAGCAACAGAACCCGGGCCGCATGCTTGATCTTTGGCCCGATCTGGGTGGCATGTCGGGGGCGATGAGGAGCCCTTCGTGCCCTGGATGCGGGCCTCATGGGCTTTTTCGTCGGTACGGGGCTGGTGCGCTTTAGAGATTGACAGTGCCCGGATTGAGCGGTATTTTGGCGTAAATAAAGCCGGAGGCCGGTCGGTTCTTCGAGATCAGACCGACTCCGAAACGACAACGACCCGAGTGAGTTGGTACGCCGGAGTGAGCCGCCCCCCCCCGCGACGGCGGCGGCATCCGGCTGGCGTCGTCGCCGGACCCTCGGGTATGCTCGACCGACTTCTTGAAGGAGGAACGCCTTGGCCGATGATCAGGAGCTCCTCGCCGTGTTGAACCGGCGATTCGACGAGCTCTCCGAAACGATCGAAGAGTCACGCACCGAGAACCGGCAGCGCCTCGAGCGGTTCGAGGAGCGGGTGGATCAACGGTTCGAGCAGGTCGACCAGCGCTTCGAGCAGGTCGACCAACGCTTCGAGCAGGTCGACGAGCGCCTCGGGCAGGTCGAGGGGCACCTCGGGCAGGTTGAGGGGCACCTCGGGCAGGTTGAGGGGCACCTCGGGCAGGTTGAGGGGCACCTCGGGCAGGTCGAGGAGCGCTTCGGGCAGGTCGACCAACGCTTCGATCGGCTCGAGGGTGAGGTTCGTCACGCCCACGTGCGGATCGAGTCGCTCGATGGGTCAATGCGTCAGGTGGCCGAGAGCGTCACCGCCTTGGACGAGAGGTTGAGCCGGAGGGTGGACGGGCTCGAGACCAACATGGATCGCCAGTTCGACGAGGTACGCTCCCTGATCCGCCTTTCCTACAGGCGGCTCGATCGCCGAGTCACTGCACTCGAACACCGGAATGAGCAGCTCGACGGCTGAGTGACTCCGGAAGCCCGGCCAGGGCGTCCACCGGGACCGATGGAGCTGCAACGCCGACGCCGTCGAGGAGATCCTCGAGGTCGTTGCAATCGACCAGCCTGCGCTCCACGTTGGCGGGAAGCCTCTCGCGGGTTCGCAGCCGCTCGAAGGAAGGGCTGTTCAGAATGGCTGTTTCCCCCCGGAGGCCGGTGGCGGCGCTGGCGGAGTGGCCGGTGGATCATGAAGGGGCCGTCCAGGTCATGGAGGGGGTCTTCTGGGTCATGAGCAGCCGTTCTGGGTCATGGAGGCCGGGGGAAGGTCGCTCGCTTCGCTCGCGCTTCGGCCGGCGCGGAGGCCGGCCGCTTCACGAGGATGAGGTCGGTCGAGTCTCGGCAGTAGGGTGCGCTTCAGCGCGCCAGACGATGGCCAGGTCGGCCTGGTGCGCTGAAGCGCACCCTACCGGGGACGTGGCAGTCCCTCAATCGGGCATCTCTTCGGCGCTCTCGAGCCAACCCCGGGCGGTGAGCTCGCCGAGGAGCGCTCGGTAGCGGTCCATCGGGTCCTCCGCCTCCACGTCCAGGAGGCCGTTTGTGATCTCCATCATGAGGATCGTCGTTATGGCGCCGATCGCGTGGAGCGCCTCGTGGCGGGAGAGGCCGTCGGCCGTCAGCTCCTCGAGCTTCGCCGCCGCGGGGGTCTCGTCCCCCTCGGCGACATGGGTCTCGACCAGGGACTGAAGCAGGGCGTGGCCCATCAATCCGATCACGTCGTCCGGGTCGATCTCTTCCCGGTGGGCCGCGGCGACGGCGAGGATACGGTCGTCCTTCGACAGCTCGAGCCAGGCCTCCGGGTCCGGTCCTTCGTCCGGATCGTAGGGAGGGGCGTTCTCGTAGTCTTCCAGCGTGTACTCGGGCGCCGTCCACTCGGCCGCGCCGAGCACCGAATCGAGCCCTGGAGGCGGGCGGTAGGAGAGCTCGACGCCCGTCGCCTCGTCCCGCCAACCCTCCACCAGCGCTCCTGGATCGCCCGCGTCGGCGTCGCCCAGGGACTCGTGGTGCTCCTCCACGAACCGGGGCACCGCCTCCAGGATCGCCGCCAGGTCCTCGGCGTCTGCGCGCCGCAAGCCGCCGGCGGGCGTGTTGAAGGCCAGGAGGCATGGACAGGTCTCGGAGATCTCCCAGCCGGCGGCGGCGAGCTCGCGCTTCAGCGCCCGCGGGGCCTCCATCTCGCTCTCGAAGGACAGGTCGAGGATCCGCCCCTCGAGGTCCTGGAAGCCGTCCTCGTCGGTGGTCCAGGAGAGCATGTCTTCGAGGTCCCGCGGGTCGGAGAACAGGAGCACGCCCGGCTCCTCCGCCTGGCGCCCCAGGAGGAAGACGGTCCACGAGCCGCCGGAGGACGCGACCGCCTCCAGGGGCTGCCAGTCGCCGAGCACGGGCCACGGGTCGGCCCGGTAGAAGGCCTGGCAGGCCCGGAGGAGCCGGTTCAGCACCTCCTCCGGCAGGCCCCAGGCCGCCCAGGTCTCCGATGTGCTCACCCGCACCCGGTCCGGCGGAGCCCCCTGCTCCTCCAGCAGGGCATAGGCGAGGTCGTCGAGACCCGGCAGCGGTCCGGCCTCGGCCCGGACAGGCTGCTCGGACCGGCCCTCCTGCCCCGATTCCGAGGCCGACTCCGAGATCGATTCGGACGCCAACCGGGCCTCCAAAGCCTCCGCGACGCACCGCTCGCGCACCAGCACGCGCTCCGGGAGCCAGTCCACCTTCGCGGCCGCCTTGCGGATCTCGTCGGCCATCACGGCGGCCATCGCCTCCGGTTCGGCCGACGGCCGGTCGAGGGGCTTGGAATGGATCCCCACCCCTCCAGCCACGACCAGGAGCACGGCCAGCCGGGAGGCCGGATCGCCGCGAACTGTCCCCGGCACCGGAACGACGTCCACCTCCCACCCGGGGCTCTCCCGGGCGGCCCGGCGCACCATCCCCGCCGCCGAGGCCGCCACCCCGGCCTCCCGGTCGAGCCGCAGGCAGCACTTCTTGTACTTCTTTCCGGAGCCGCACGGGCACGGGTCGTTCCGTCCCACCTTCGGCCCCTCCCGCACGATCGACTGCCCGAACGGCGTCGACGGCTCGTCGACGAGGCGCGTCACCGGCAGCGGAGCACGGGCTCGCCTCTCCCGCGCCGTCTCCGGGCGCGGGTGGAAACAGGCCCACCAGTGCATCTCCCGCACGGTGTCCTCGATCGGCCCCTTGCTCCGTCGCCTCGACTCGTTCAAGACCGCCTCGCGCGGTGCACAGAACGCCTCCTCGACCTCGTCCAGTCCGATGACGAATGGATCCACGAGACCCTCGGCATAGCCGCGGTGGATCTCGTCTGCCAGCTCGGTGGCGTGGAGGTCGGTGGCGATCGAGACGAGGCAGCTCCAGACGTTGGAGGGCTCGCGCTCGAGCCGACCGCCGAGCAGCTCCCCCAGGTAGGCGACGACCTCCTCGCGGGGTAGCTGCCCGCCGAGCACCATCTCCTGGAGCGCGAACAGCCCGGCTCCACGTACCCACTCACCGACCTCCGGGTCCTCGATCAGCTCCTGGATCGGCCGGACATCCCCGTCGGAGAGGGTGGCGAGCATGCGGTGGAGATCCTCGGTCGCCACGTAGCCCGTGATCTCGACGCCGAGCTCGCCCGGCAGGCGGAAGAGCCGGAGGATCCGCGGGAAGGCCTCCGGCACCCGGAGCTGCGTGAGGAGATAGAGGGCGTAGAGGTGGTCCATCCGGGCGCCCTCCAGCAGCTCCTCCGGCCGGTCGATGGTCTCGTCGAGGATGCGGAGCAGCTCGGGCACCACCTCGTCGCGCCGCTCGACCGCCGCCTCCACAGCCTCACGGGGGAAATAGCCCCGGTTGAGGCGCAGCTCCTCCAAGATCTCGCTCACGCTCAGGGTCATCGTCTCCGGCCTCCTTCGCCGGATGATCCTCCCACAAAGCCGGCGTAAGGATGGCCGCTCGCTTCGCTCGCACTTCGGCCGGCACAGGTCCGGCCGCTTCATCCGGACCGTTGGCTCCCTTGGCTTTTCAGCAGGGACCTCGGCGGCTCGGGGGCCGGCTCAGGCGTTGAGGCGGGCTCTGCGGTCGAGCCTGAGGCCGGCCCGCTGGGCGAGTTGGGCGGCTTCGAGGTATTCGGTCGAGCTGATGCGGCGCTCGACCTCGGGGTAGCGGCCGGGGCGTTTGGTGACGAGGCCCGCCGGGTGGTACTGGTCCATGATGTTGACGTAGGTGGCCGGAGAGATCTCGTCGGCCAGGAAGCGGACGATCTCGGGGGTACCGGCGAGGCCACCGGGGAGGACGAGGTGGCGCACCAGGAGGCCACGCAGCGCCAGGCCGTGTTCGTCGAAGACCAGGTCGCCCACCTGGCGGTGCATTTCCCGGAGCGCCGCCCGGGCGGTCTCCGGGTAGTCGGCGGCGAACGTGAGGCGGCGGGCGGCCTCCCGGTCCCAGAGCTTGAAGTCTGGCATGTAGATGTCGACCACGCCGTCCAGGAGGCGGAGCGACTCGAGGGAGTCGTAGCCGCTGGTGTTGTAGACGATCGGCAGGCGTAGCCCCCCGTCGATCGCCACCAGGAGCGCTTCGAGCATCTGGGGCACGACGTGCTCCGGGGTGACGAGGTTGATGTTGTGGCAGCCCTGTCGCTGGAGCCGGAGCATCTCGCCGGCGATCTCCTCCGCCGTGGCGTCGACGCCGTGGACCTCCCACGAGACGTCGAAGTTCTGGCAAAAGACGCAACGGAGGTTGCAGCCGGCGAAGAAGAGGGTGCCGGAGCCCTTCCAGCCGCGCAGGCAGTCCTCCTCTCCGAAGTGGGGGAAGGCCGAGGAGAGGACCACCCGGCGGCCGATCTTGCAGACCCCCTTGGCGTCCGCCAGGCGGTCGGTGCCGCAGTCCCGCGGGCAGAGGCGGCAGTCGGCGAGGGCTTCCAAGGCCTCGTCGACCTTCTGGCGCAGCGCCCCGGAGCGGTGGGTTTCCAGGTAGGCGGGACGGAAGTCGGCGCGGGTCGCCATACCTCTAGCAACCGGTGGCCCGGGCACCGAATTCTCGGCCGGGCCCGTCAGGCCCGGCGCTTCTTGGCCTTCGCCCGAAGCGGCGCCGAGAGCTCGCGCACCCTCGCCTCCACCCGCTGGGCGAGGTTGGAGCCACCCTCTTCGACGATCCGCACCAGGGCGCTTCCGACCACCACGCCGTCGGCGATCTTGCCCACCGCCTCGACCTGCTCGGGGGTCGAGATGCCGAAGCCGACCGCCACCGGCAGGTCGATGCGCTTCCTCACCTTCTTGACCTCCTTCGGCAGGGTCTTGGTGAGGAGCTCCCGCTCGCCGGTGACGCCGGTCCGCGAGACGTAGTAGACGAAGCCGCTCGAGTGCTCCGCCACCGCCTTCATGCGGTCGGTGGTGCTGGTGGGCGCCAGCAGGAAGACCCGGTCGAGCCCCGCGTGCACGAGCGCCGGCACGTACTCCTCGTCCGCCTCCTCGGGCGGCAGGTCGACGCAGAGGACGCCGTCGACGCCGGAGCTGGCGGCCTGATCGGCGAACGCTGTCACGCCGCGGGCCATGATCGGGTTGAAGTAGCTGAACAGGACCACCGGCACGCCGAGCTCGTCGTGGACCTGGGCAACCGCCCCGAGGATGCCGCCGAGGGTGGTGCCGGCCGCGAGCGCCCGGGTGGCGGCCCGCTGGTTCACCGGGCCGTCGGCGATCGGGTCCGAGAAGGGCACGCCGATCTCGATGAGATCGGCGCCGCCCGCGGCCAGGGCGAGCATCAGCTCGGGCAGGGTCTCGAGATTCGGGTCGCCCGCCATCAGGAACGGAATGAAGGCGGCGCGCCCCTCGTCGGCGCAGCGGGCGAAGACCTGGTCGATGACGCTCATCGGCTCTCTCCTTCGTCGTTCTCCTCCGGCGCGTCGCCCGCGGCGTCCTCCGGCTCGTCCGGATCGGGCGACTCGCCGGGCTCGTAGGCCCCGTGGTAGCGCTCTCGAAGATCGTCGCCGAGCTCGTCGCCCTCCTCCTCGTCCACCGTCGTGGGGGCCGTGGGGGCGCTGTGGACGGCGGAGGCCTTCCCCGGCTCGTGGGCGCCGTGGGGGAGCTCCCGGGGCTCGGCGCGCGGGATCTCGGCGCTCGGTACCGCGAAGAGCTTCCGGCCGCCGACCTTGCGCACCGGGCGGGTGATCTCCGACCCCTCGTCTCCCTGCTCGCGCATGCGCTCGTCGTACTCGAGCACCGACTCCACGTCCTTGTCGCCCCGGCCGGAAAGGTTGACCAGAATCACGTGGCGGGCGGTCAGCCGCGGCGCGTGGCGCACAACCTCGGCGATGGCGTGGGCACTCTCCAGGGCTGGCAGGATGCCTTCGGTGGCCGAGAGCAGGTGGAACGCCGCGACCGCCTCGGCGTCGGTGGCCGAGGTGTACTCGATGCGTCCCGCGTCGTGGAGCATGACGTGCTCCGGGCCGACCGCGGGGTAGTCGAGGCCGGCCGAGACCGAGTGGGTGGTGGCGATCTGCCCCTCCCGGTCCTGGAGCACCAGGGTGCGGGTGCCGTGGAGCACGCCGAGGGAGCCGCCCTGGAAGCGTGCCGCGTGCTCGCCGAGCGTCTCGCCGGTGCCCCCCGCCTCGACGCCGATCAGGCGTACCCGCTCGTCGTCCAGAAAGGCGGTGAAGATTCCGATGGCGTTCGAGCCGCCACCGACGCAGGCGACCACCAGGTCCGGGGCGCGCTTGCCCTCGTGCTTCCGGATCTGGCCCTTGGCCTCGTCGCCGATCACCCGGTGGAAGTCGCGCACCATGCGCGGGTACGGGTCGGGTCCGAGCACCGAGCCGAGGATGTAGTGCGTGTCCCGGACGTTGGTGACCCAGTCCCGGAGCGACTCGTTGATCGCGTCCTTCAAGGTCCGGCTGCCGGCGTCGACCTCCACCACCTCGGCACCGAGCAGGCGCATGCGGTGGACGTTCAGGCGCTGGCGGCGCATGTCCTCCTCGCCCATGTAGATGGTGCACGAGAGGCCGAGCAGCGCCGCCGCCGTGGCGGTGGCCACGCCGTGCTGGCCGGCTCCGGTCTCGGCGATCACCCGCCGCTTGCCCATCTCCCGGGCGAGGAGCGCCTGGCCGATGGCGTTGTTGATCTTGTGGGCGCCGGTGTGGAGGAGGTCCTCGCGCTTCAAGTAGATCTTGGCGCCGCCCAGTTCCTCCGAAAGCCGCCGGGCGTAGTAGAGCGGCGTCGGCCGGCCGGCGTAGTCGTGGAGCAGCGAGCCCAGGCGCTTCCTGAACTTCCTCTGCTTGTTCACCTTGTCGTAGGCCCGGGAGAGCTCCGCCAGCGGAGCCATCAGGGTCTCCGGGACGTAGCGCCCCCCGTAGGGACCGAAGTGGCCCGCGGCGTCGGGCACCGGTTCACGGCGTACCATGCCGTACCTCCTCGAACAGTCGTCTCATGCACTCAGGATCTTTTGCCCCCGGGGCCGACTCGATGCCCGAGCAGACATCGATGCCGTCGGCCCCCGAGGCCTCCAACGCCCGGCGGGCGTTGCCCGGCCGGATGCCACCGGCGACCAGCACCGGACGGTCGCTCGCCAGCGCGGCGAGCATCTCATACTCCCACGACATACCGGTTCCTCCGGGGTCGCGGCCGGCCATGGCCGGCACGTCGAACAGGAAACCCCACACACCCTCGTACCGCGCCAGCTCCTCCGGCTCCGGCAGAGAGTCCCGCCGGAAGACCTTGATCGCCCTCCCACCGAAACGGCTTGCCACCTCCGGCCCCTCGTCGCCATGGAGCTGCACCAGGTCGAGGCCGGCCACGGCGGCGATCTCCTCCACCCGCTCCGGCCGCTCTCCGACGAAAACGCCCGCGAGCGGCACTGTCCCCGAGGCCGCGGCGATCTCCCCGAGAACCGTCCGGTCCCTCTCCACGTCCAGAGAGCGCGGGCTCGGCGGATAGAAGTTGAGGCCGATCAAGTCCGCCCCCAGCTCCGCGGCAAGAGCCGCGTCCTCCGGCCGCCGCACGCCGCAGATCTTGACCAGAGGACGCTCCCCCGCCCCTGGGAGTCTCCCCGTCACGCCACGAGCTCCCGGAGCTTGGCCGCCGGATCGTCCGCAAGAAGCAGCGACTCGCCGACGAGGAACGCGTCGAAGCCCGCCTGCCGGAGGCTCGCCACGTCCGCCCCGGTGGCGATGCCGCTTTCGGCCACCTTGAGGGCGCCCGCGGGCAGCCGAGGCACGAGGGAACGGGAGCGCTCGATGTCGACCTCGAAGGTGCGCAGATCCCGGTTGTTGATGCCGACGAGCTCCCAGTCGTCTCCCGCCAGGCCGTCGATCTCGCCCTCGCCGTGGGTCTCGACCAGCGGCACGAGCCCCAGGCCGCGGGCGATGCGCGCCAGGCGCCGGAGCTCGGCTGGCTCGTAGAGGGCGGCGACCAGGAGGATGGCGCTCGCGCCGGCGTCCGCCGCCCAGCGGATCTGGAGCGGATCGACCACGAAGTCCTTGGCGATGGCCGGCAGGCCGGAGGCCTCGAGACAGCGGGAGAGGAGACCGTAGGAGCCGTAGAAGAAGTCGGGCTCGACGACCACGGAGAGCGCCGCCGCACCGTTCTCCGCGTAGAGGCGGGCCTGGGCCTCGGGGTCGACCCGGCCCACGAGGGAGCCGATCCTGGGCGAGCCCATCTTGACCTCGGCGATCACCGCCCGGCCCCGGCGCCGGGCGAGGGCGGCGAGGAACGGGTTGGTCTCCGGAGTCTGAAGGGGCGGCGGGGTCGCCCCCCCGGGGGAGGCCGGGTCCTCCGGCAGGGAGAGCTCGGCCAGTGCGTCCGGGTGCGCGTGAATCGCCTCCATCCGCTGGCGGCGGCGGTCGACGATCTTCTGGAGGATGTCGGCGAGGGGGTTGCGGGGGTCGATCACGGTCATCCGTCCGCCCTGTAGGTCTTGAGCTGGTCGAGCTTCTCGCCGGCGGCACCGGTGGCGAGGGCTTCGCGGGCGCGCTCGACGCCCGCTTCGAGGGTATCGGCCACGCCGCCCACGAACAGGGCGGCACCGGCGTTGACGGCGGTGATGTCCGCGAGAGCGACGCTCTGGCCGTCCCGCTCGCCCCGGAGCACCCGCTCCATGGCCCGGGCGTTCTCGTCCGGCTCGCCCCCCGCCAGGTCGGCGAGCTCGGCGCGGTCGACTCGCAACTGCTCGGGGTCGATGTCGTAGATCTCCACCCGCCCCTCGCGCACCTCGCCCACCCGGGTCGGACCGGTGGTGGTGATCTCGTCCAGGCCGTCGGAGCCGTGGACCACCAACGCGTGCTCGCTGCCGAGCTGGGCGAGCACTCGGGCGATCGGCTCGACCAGCCGCTCGGCGTAGACCCCGAGCACCTGGCGCCGCGCCCCGGCCGGGTTGGTGAGGGGGCCGAGCACGTTGAACACCGTGCGCACGGCGAGGGCCTTGCGCACCGGCATGACCTCGCGCATCGCCGGGTGGAGCCTCGGCGCGAACAGGAACGCGATGCCGATCTCGTCGAGCGCCCGGCCGGCGGTCGCCGGCGGCACGCCGATGTCGACTCCGAGCGCGGCGAGCACGTCCGCGCTTCCCGATCGGGACGAGACCGAGCGGTTGCCGTGCTTGGCCACCGGCACGCCCCCGGCGGCGGCGGCGAAGGCCGCGGCGGTCGAGATGTTGAACGTGCCCCGGCGGTCGCCGCCGGTGCCGCAGGTGTCGACCACGCCGGTGCGGCCATGGGGGATCGGCACCACGCGGCTCCGCATGGCGGCGGCGGCGCCGGCGATCTCGCCCGGGCTCTCCCCCTTCATGCGGAGCGCCACCAGGAGCGCCGCCTTGATCGGGTCGTCGATCTCGCCGTCCATCAGGCGGCCGAACAGGCTCTCCATCTCCTCGCGGGCGAGGTCCTGGCGTTCGAGCACCCGCTCGAGAGCCTCGCGTGGGTCGATACGCGGTTGGGTCATCGGTTTGTCCCCTCGTCGTTTCGCTCTCCAGCCCCTTCGCCGCAGCGCGCCAGGAAGTTGCCCAAGAGCCGCGGGCCCACCTTGGTGAGAATCGACTCCGGATGGAACTGCACGCCCCACCAGGGGAGGCGCCGGTGGCGCATGGCCTGGAGCACGCCGTCGTCGCTCCAGGCGGTGGGCTCGAGCTCGTCCTCCGGCAGGGTCTCGGGGTCGACCACCAGGCTGTGGTAGCGGGTCGCCTCGAACGGATCGGGCAGGCCCTCGAAGATCTCCCGACCGTCGTGGCGGACCATGGAGGTCTTGCCGTGCATCAGCTCCGGGGCGCGCACGACCTGGGCCCCGAAGACGGCACCCATCGCCTGGTGGCCGAGGCAGACGCCCAGGAGCGGGATCTCCGGCCGCCGGCCGAGGAGCTCGAGGCAGATTCCGGCGCCTTCGGGACGGCCGGGGCCGGGTGAGAGCACGATGCCGGCCGGGCGGCGCTCCAGCAGCTCGTCAACGGTGGCGGCGTCGTTTCGCACCACCTCGATCGCGGCCCCTTCGCTGGCCAGGATCTGCACCAGGTTGTAGGTGAAGGAGTCGTAGTTGTCGACCATCAGGATCATCGGCCGTCCCCCTCTCGATCGGCCTCGGGGCCCGGCGCGGGGGCCGCGGCGCTAGCTTCCCGCTCGGCGATCCGTTCGGCCAAGGCGACCGCCGCCAGCATGCCGGCGGCCTTGTTCTCGGTCTCCCGCTGCTCGGCCTCCGGGTCCGAGTCGGCGACGATGCCGGCACCGGCGGTCACCGAGGTCTCGTCGCCCCGGACCACCAGGGTGCGGATGGTGATGCAGGTGTCGAGGTCGCCCGAGTAGGAGAGGTAGCCGACGGCGCCGCCGTAGGGCCCCCGGGCCTCGGGCTCGAGCTCGTCGATGATCTCCATGGCGCGGATTTTGGGCGCGCCGGAGAGAGTGCCGGCCGGGAAGCAGGCGAGGAGCGCGTCGAGGGCGCTCCGGTTCCCCGCCAGGTGCCCCTCGACGCTCGACACCAGGTGCATGACGTGACTGTAGCGCTCGACCTCCATGAAGCTCGCCACCTCGACGCTCCCGGGGTCCGAGACCCGGCCGAGGTCGTTGCGGCCGAGGTCGACCAGCATCACGTGCTCGGCCCGCTCTTTGGGATCGGCGAGGAGGTCTTTGGCCAGCCGCCGGTCGCCGTCTGCGTCGGCGCCCCGGGGCCGGGTGCCGGCGATCGGGCGGGTCTCGAGGGTCTGGCCGGTCTTCCTCACCAGCATCTCGGGCGACGCCCCGGCGAGGGCGACGTCCGGGGTCTCCAGCAGCACCATGTAGGGGCTCGGGTTGATCACCCGAAGCGCACGGTAGAGGGCCACGGGGTCGACCCGCCGGTCCATGCGGAAGCGCCGGGCCAGCACCACCTGGAAGATGTCGCCGGCGGCGATGTGCTCCTTCGCCTCGACGACGGCCGCCCGGAAGGCCTCGCCCGACAGGCTGGCGGCCTGGATGGCGGCAGCCTGCGGCTCGCTCGACTGGCCCGGAGAGCCACCGCTGGGGATCGGTACCGCCGCCGGCCGGTGCCCGGGCTCGGCCGGCGCGGTCAGCACCCGGGCCATCTCGGCGAGCGCCCGTTCGGCGTCGGCCGCGCTCACCTCCCCTTCGATCTCGTTGGCGACCGCCAGCACCCGCTGGTGCACGTGATCGAAGACCGCCAGCGCGTCGAACCGAGCGAGGAGCGCAAGCGGTAACCCGGAAGCGTCGGGTGGCCGGTCCGGCAGGCGTTCGACCAGGCGCACGGTGTCGTAACCGAAAAAGCCGACGAACCCGCCGGTGAACGGCACCGGGCCGTGATCCGAAACGATGCCGCCAAGGACCCCGGCGAGCGCCTCGAGCGGCGGCCCGGGGAGCGCCTCGCGGTGGCCGTCGCGCTCGCGCTCCAGCCGGTCGGGCCAGAGGCGGTAGACCTCGCGCGGGCCGGCGCCCAGAAAGCTGAAGCGCGACACCTGCTCGCCACCGGTGACGCTCTCGAACAGGAACCGGACGTCCGAGAGGGTCGCCAGGCGCCGGTAGGCACCCAGGGGGGTCAACGTGTCCGCGAGGAACTCTCGGAGATGGGGCGTTGCGCGGCGGGGGGTGGACGCGGTCATGCTCTTCCCCGGTGTCGTTCCACCAGAACGCGGGACAGGCGCTCCGGATCGATTCCGCGGGCCTGGAGGAGGACCAGCAAGTGGTAGAGAAGGTCTGCAGCCTCCTCCGCGACGCCGTCGTCGTCCCGGGTGACCGCCGCGAGCGCCGTCTCCACCCCCTCCTCCCCCACTTTCTGGGCCACCCGCTCGACACCGGCCGCGAGCAGCCGCGCGGTGTAGCTCTCCTCCGGCGACGCACCCTTCCGCGCTTCCAGCACCTCCCACAGCCATCCCAGCTCCAGGCGGGGCGGGTTGGGCTCGAAGCAGGTGCGGGTACCCTGGTGGCAGGCAGGCCCTTCCGGATGGACCCGGAGCAGCAGGGTGTCCCGGTCGCAGTCGACCCGGGCCTCGGCCACCCGCAACCGGTTGCCGGAGCTCTCCCCCTTCATCCAGGGCGCGTGCCGCGAGCGGCTGTAGAAGCACGCGAAGCCGGTCTCGGCGGTCCGCTCGATCGCCTCCCGGTCGGCCCAGGCCACCATCAGCACTGCGCCGGTGGCGACGTCCTGGGCGACGACCGGTGCCAGGCCCCGGCCGTCGACGACCAGGGTGTCGTAGCGGAGGTCGTTCGGCTCGATCATCGCCGCTCCTCCGCCGCCGTCTCCCCGGACCGCTCGACCGGCTCGCCGTCGCTCGGACGGACCGGCAGGCCGGCCGCGGCCAGCAGCTCCTTGACCTCGCCCACGGTGTACGTGCCCTCGTGGAAGATCGACGCCGCGAGCACGGCCGCGGCGCCCGCCCGGAGCGCCGCCGCAAGGTGCTCCGGGGAGCCGGCGCCGCCCGAGGCGATGACCGGCACCTCGACCGCCGCCGAGACCGCCCGGAGGAGCTCCAGGTCGTAGCCGCTCCGGGTGCCGTCGGCGTCGATCGAGGTGAGCAGGATCTCGCCGGCCCCGCGCTCGACCCCTTCCTTCGCCCAGGCGACGGCGTCCCGGCCGGTGCCGTGGCGCCCGCCGCCGGTGACCACCTCCCAGGTGGGCTCGCCCCGCTCGGTACCCGATTCCGCTTCGGGCCGCCGCCGGCCGTCGATCGAGAGGACCACGCACTGGCTGCCGAACCGGTGGGCGAGCTCGGCGAGAAGCTCCGGCCGCTCGACGGCGGCGGTGTTGACGCCCACCTTGTCGGCACCGGCCCCGAGGAGGGCGCTGGCGTCCGCCACCGAGCGGACGCCCCCGCCCACCGTCACCGGCACGAACACCCGCTCGGCGGCCCGGCGCACCCACTCGAGGTCGGTGCTCCGGCGCTCCGGGGCGGCCGTGATGTCCAGGAAGACGATCTCGTCCGCACCCTGGGCGGCGTAGCGGGCCGCGGCCTCCGCCGGGTCCCCCATCTCCCGTAGGTTCTCGAACCGCACCCCTTTGACCACCCGGCCGGCGGCCACGTCGAGGCACGGGATGACCCGCACCGTGAGGCCGCTGAGCGCCTCGGCGCGGGTCTTGCCAATCCGCTCAGTACGGGTCTCGGTGGAAGGGCTCACGCGGGTGCCTCCTCGTCTGGCTGTCCGGCGATCGCCGCCAGGGCCTGGGCGACGGTGAAGATCCGTTCGTAAAGGGCCTTCCCCACCACGGCGCCGCCGATGCCGGGCACGTCGCGGGCCGCCACCAGGTCGTCGAGCGACCGCACGCCCCCCGAAAGGAGCGCCGGGATGCCCGAGGCCTCGGCCACCTGTCGCGCGAGGCCGAAGTTGGGGCCCTCGAGCGTGCCGTCGCGAGCGACGTCGGTCACCAGGACCGCCGGGCAGGGCAGCCCTCGGAGGTCCTGGCAGAGGGCGTCGAGCGATCGGTCGGCGGCGCTCGTCCAGCCGGCCACCCGCACCTCGTCCCCTTCGATGTCGAGGGCCGGCACCAGCCGGTCCGGGAAGCGGTGGACCAGCCGGGTGAACGTCTCGAAGTCCTTGGCCACCATGGAGCCGATCACCGCCCGGGCGCAGCCGGCCTCCTCCAGCGCCCAGGCCACCGCCTCCTCGGTCCGGAGGCCGCCGCCGAGCTCGATCGCCGGTCCGCCCGCGGCGGCGGCCCCGGACGCGAGCGACGCGATCAGCTCCCGCTGGGGCGCCTCGCCGAACGCGGCGTCGAGATCGACCACGTGCACCATGGAGGCGCCGGAGCGGAAGTGATCCACCAGCACATCGGCGGGGCGCATGCCGTAGACCTTGCGCTGGGCGTCGTCGCCCCGGGTGAGGCGCACCACCCTGCCCTGTCGGAGGTCAATCGCCGGCAGCAGGTCCATGGGCGACCTCCAGGAAGTTGGCGAGGAGCGCGAGCCCGATGGACCCGCTCTTCTCTGGGTGGAACTGGGTGCCGAGCACCCGGCCGCGGCCGGCCACCGCCGGGAACGCCCGGCCGTGGGTGGCGCGGGCGAGGACCTGCTCCTCCGGCGCGCCGTCGACGGCGAAGGTGTGGACGAAGTAGACGTGGCTGCCCTCCCTGATCGGGAGATTCGGCCGGAAGCCCTTCGCGGATGCATCCGGCAAGCCTCCGCCCAGGAGCGGGTGCGGCGCCAGGTCGTGGAGGGCGTTCCAGCCGATGTGGGGCACCGGCACCCCGTCCGGCAGGCGGGTGACCCGACCGGAGAGAAGCCCCAGGCCGTCCGTGCGGCCGAACTCCTCGCTCTCGTCGAACAGGAGCTGGAAACCGACGCAGACGCCGAGCAGCCAGGCGCCCTGGCCGCCCTGGTCGCCCTGGTCGCCCTGGTCGCCCTGACCGGACGCCCCGCGCCGGTCGAGCGCCTGCCGCAGGGCCTCCTCGAGGCCGCTCTCCCGCAGCCGCTCCCGGGGCGGCGCGAACGCGCCCACGCCGGGGAGCACCAGGCAGCGTGCGGCGGCCACCCTCTCCGGGTCGGTGGTCACGTCGACCTCGGCCCCCACGTGGGCCAGGGCCCGGGCCAGGTTGGCCAGGTTGCCGACGCCGGCGTCGATGACCGTCGCCCGGAAGCGCTTCGCGCTGCTCGTGGAGCTCATGACGACAGGGTCCCCTTCGTGCTCGGCACGTCGACGGAGCCGGCGCCGTGCCCCGGGGCCGACCGGAGCGCGACGGCGTTCCGCAGCGCCACCGCCACCGCCTTGAACGCGGCCTCGGCCACGTGATGGGGGTTTCGCCCGCGGAGCACGTCCAGGTGGAGGGTGATCCGCCCCCGGTCGGCGAGGGCCTGGAAGAAGTCGGTGACCAGGGTCAGGGGAAAGCTCTGGGTGACCCAGGCGTTCGCCAGCTCCGGCGGCTCCTCGTAGACCAGGAAGCCGCGGCCGGAGAGATCGACCACCGCCCGGGCCAGGGCCTCGTCCAGGGGCGCGAACGCGGTGGCGAAGCGCACCACCCCGCGGCGCTCGCCCAGGGCCTCCCGGAACGCTTCGCCCAGGGCGAGCCCCACGTCCTCGACCGTATGGTGGAGGTCCACGTGGACGTCGCCGGTGGCCGCGAGCTCCAGGCCGAAGCCGCCGTGGGTGGCGAGGGCATCCAGCATGTGGCCGAAGAAACCGTCGGGCACCTCGATCGAGGTGGCGATTCCCGCGGCCTGGGCGGCCTGCCCGTCGAGCGCCAGCCGGAGGCGCACGTCGGTCTCGCCGGTTTGTCGTTCGATCCGTGCCGTTCGTTCGCTCATCGTCGCCTCGTTCACAGTCATTCGCGTGGGCCCGGTCAGTTTCCGCCCGCCGCCTCCGGCTCCGCGGCCAGCTCGCCGAGCACCTCACGGGTCGCGCGGAGCGCCCGGCGACCGCCGATGCCGAACCGTAGACACCCGGCGCACCCCGGGGCGCGGCCGAAGTCGCGCACCAGGATGCCTCGCGCGGCCAGTCCCCGGTGGACCCGGAGCGCCTCCTCGGCTCCTCCCCGTGCCAGGTCGAAGCGGACCAGGAGGAAGTTGGCCTCGGAGGGAAAGATCTCGAGCCCCCACCGCGGGCAGAACGTCTCCAGCATCGCGCGCCACTCGGCCCGAAGCGCCACCAGCGCGCGCACCCGGCGCCGGGTGGCGGCCTCGGCGGCCAAGACCTCGCGGGCGACGATCGTGCTCGCCCGGCCCAGGTTGTACGGCGCCTTCACTTTACAGATTTCGCGCACAAGCTGCGAATGGCCGAGCAGGAAGCCGACCCGCAGGCCACCGATCGCCCACGCCTTGGAGAAGGTTCGGAAGAGGACGACGTTCGGATGGCTGTCGAGGAGCGGCCGGTAGTCGTGCTCGGTGAACTCGGCGTAAGCGGTGTCCAGGAGGAGCGGGGCGTCCAGCGCGGAGGCGAGCTCCGCCACCCGGGCGGGCGCCAGGGCCTCGCCGGTCGGGTTGTTGGGCGTGCAGAGGAGGAGCGGCCGGCCCGGCTCCCGGCGCGCCTCGGCCAGGAGCTCGGCCACCGGCAGCCGCAGATCGTCGCGGGGCCCCAGGAAGCGGGCGACGCCGCCGGCCCGCGTCACCATGAGCGAGTAGACGCTGAAGCTGGGCACCACCCCGAGGAGCTCGCGCCCCGGACCGAGGAGCGCCTCGACCGTCGCGCCCAGGAGCTCGTTCGAGCCGTTCCCCACCAGAATGCCCTCGACCGGCCAGTCGAAGCGCCGGGCGAGGTCGGCCCGCAGCTCGTCGCCGTGGAAGCTCGGGTACTCGGCCCAGGGGGCTTCCACGAGGGCCCGGGCCACCCGCTCCTTGAGCGCCCGCGGCGGCTCCCAGGGGGACTCGTTCTGGTCGAGCTTGAAGCGGAACGGCGCCTGGTCGAGGCTGTAGGCGTGGAGAGCTCTGATTTCGGGGCGGACGGCGTCGAGGGACGGGCCGGTGCGGGACGAGCGGGTGCTCATCGGGTACCCCCTGCCTCATCGCCGGCGCGCAGGCGGGCGGACTCCGCGTGGGCGGGCAGCCCTTCGGCCGCGGCGAACGCGGCCGCGGCCGGGGCGGCTTGGCGGGCGGCCTCCTCCGTGTAACGGATCAGGTGGCTCCGGCGAATGAAGTCTTCGACCCCCAGGGCCGAGGCGAAGCGGGCGGTGCCGCAGGTCGGGAGCACGTGGCTCGGGCCGGCCAGGTAGTCGCCGAACGCCTCCGGAGTTTGGGCGCCGACGAAGATCGCCCCGGCGGCGAGGGGCCGCTCGGCGAGCGCCTCGGCACCCGAGCCGACGAGCTGGAGGTGCTCCGGCGCGATCGCCTGGACCAGCGGCACGGCCTCTTCCAGGCTCGGCACCAGGAACGCCACGCCGAAGCGCTTGATCGACGCCCGGGCCGTGTCCTCGGTCGAGAGGTCTACGAGCTGCGTCTCGACCGTCCGGGAGACCTCCCGGGCCAGGGCGGCGTCGTCCGTGATCAGCACCGCCGCCGCCCGGGGGTCGTGCTCGGCCTGGGCCAGGAGGTCGGCGGCGATCCACTCCGCGTCGACCGGCGGACGGGCGCCGCCGTCGGCCACGATCACCACCTCCGACGGGCCGGCCACGCCGTCGATCGCCACGTCGCCCGCCACCAGGCTCTTGGCCGCGGTGACCCAGGCGTTGCCGGGACCGACGATCTTGTCCACCCGGCGAATGGTCTCGGTGCCGTAGGCGAGCGCCGCCACCGCGTGGGCGCCGCCCATGCCCCAGACCTCGTCGACACCGACCCGGGCGAGGGTGTAGCGGAGCACCCGGTTGGCCACGCCGTCACCGGTCAGCATGGCCGGCGGTGTCGCCACCACCAGGTCCGCGACCCCGGCGACCCGGGCCGGCACCGCGGTCATGACCACGGTCGACGGATAGCTCGCCCGCCCCCCGGGCACGTAGAGGCCGACCCGGCCGAGGGGCTCGCGGCGCTCCTCGAGCAGCACACCGTCCTCCTCTTGACGGTAGCCGCCGTGGACCTGGGGCCGGTGGTAGCGCTCGACCGCTTCGATCGCCTGCTCGAGGGCCTCCTCGAAACCGTCGGGCAGACCTTCGGACCGGCCGTCCAGGCGGCCGTGGAACGCCAGCTCCTCCACCGAGCGGGCGGTGAACCGATCGAGCTTCTCGACGGCGACGAGGAGGGCCCGGTCGCCCTTCCGGCGCACCCTGTCGACGATCTTCCTCGCCTTCGACACGGTCCCCGGATCGAGCACCGAGCCCGCCCGGCCCACCAGCCGGGCCAGCGCCTTGCGCCCGGCACGCCGGTCCGCCCGCACCACGCGGAACGTTTCCCTCATGCCACCACCTCCGTCTCCTCCAGGCGCCGGACCAGGTCGTTGATCCATCGCCGGTGACGCAGGAACGACGCCCGGTTGACCACCAGGCAGGGAGCCACCTCGGCCACCGTCGCGAGCTCCACCAGGCCGTTCTCCCGCAACGTGGTGCCGGTCTGCACGATGTCGACCGCCACCTCCGCCAGATCGAGGAGCGGCGCCAGCTCGACCGAGCCGGAGAGCTCGAGCACCTCCGCGCCCCACGGCTGGGCGGCGACGTAGCGCCGGGCGGTGCGCGGGTACTTGCTCGCCAGGCGCACCTGGCTCCCCGGCCGCGGCATCCTCCCTTCCCGCCCGATCAAGGCGAGCCGTGAGCGCCCCTCCCGGAACCGCGCCGGCACCAGCAGATCGCCGTCCGACTCGGACAGGAGATCGCTCCCCACGACACCCAGGTCGGCGGTGCCGTAGGCGACGTAGACCGGCACGTCCGCGTCCTTGAGCAGCAGCACCTCGAGACCGTCCTCCGGCGCCGGCAGGATGAGCCGGCGGCGGGGACCGTCGAGCTCGCGAAGCTCGAGGCCGGCCCGGCGCAGGCCGTCGAGGGCCACCGGCAGATTGCGCCCCTTGCCCAGGGCGAGGCGGATCGGCGCGCTCATCGCTCCCCCCCCGCCTCACGGGCTTCGCGGTCGAGGCCCTGGGCCAGCCCCTGTCCCAGTCGGTCGAGGCCGATCGAGAACCCCACGGCCGGCACCTCGGCGCCGAGGGCCCGGAACAGCCGGTCGTAGCGGCCACCGCCGCCCACCGGGAGCGCGCCCGAGCCCATGTAGGCGCGGAACACGAGGCCGTCGTAGTAGGAGCGGCCCCAGACCGCGTCCTCCGCCTGGTCGCCGGCGACACTCGCCCCGGCCGGCGCCGCCGACGACTCGCCGGCGAACTCGGCCAGGTCGATGGCGAGGCGCACCGACGGGGCGTCCACCGCCAGGCGCTTCGAGAGGTCTTGGAGCCGCTCCATCCGGCGCTCCGCCACCGGACCGAGCACGACGGGGTCCTCCGGCACGCCGTTCTCCACGACCTCGAGGAGCGCCCGCGCGGCGGTCTCCTGATCGAGAGGGGTGTCGCGGGAGCTCTCCGAGGAGGCCCGCCCCCGGCCGGCGGCACGGCGGATGGCGTCCCGGTCACGGCGCGCCACGGCCTGTGCCAGCTCCGCCCCGCCGCCGGCCGCCCGAAGCAGCCCGTCGAGGGCGCCGGCCAGGCCGAGCACCAGGTCGACCCGGCGGCCGTTGCCGGCGGCCATCCGGTCGAGAAGCTCGAGGAAGAGCCGGAGCATGCGCTCCTCCCCCTCGGCACCGGGAACGCCCAGGAGCTCCGCACCGAGCTGGTAGAACTCCCGCAGCCGCCCCGGGCGCTCCTCCTGGAAGCGCACCACGTCCCCCCGGTAGAAGACGGCAAGCGGCAGGTCGAGGGCGTGGAGGCGGGGCGCGATCAGCCGGGCGAGCATGGGAGTGAAGTCGGCCCGCAGCGCCAGCAGCTCCCCGTCCCGGTCGACGAACTGGTAGAGCTCGCGGCGGCTCGCCGGCGTCAGGAGCGGCTCGTAGGGCTCCAGGTAGTCGACGATCGGCAGCACCACCTCGTCGAAGCCCGCCTGTTCGAGCCGCTCGACCAGGGCACCCTCGAGCTCCCGGCGGCGCCGGGCCGAGGCGGCGAAGAGGGCGCTCACCCCGTGGGGCAGCGCCGCGGAGATTCTCATGGTCCCCCCTCCTCTGCCTCGAAGGTTTCCGCGACCGCGCGCGGCCGGTCGGGGGCCTCGATCCCCAGGGTCCGCCGGCCGAGATCGAGGGGAAGCTCACGACCGGTCATCATGCGGAACTGCTCGAGGCCCTGGAAGAGGAGCACCTCCCGGCCGTCGATCGCGAGCCGGCCCGCCCGCCGCGTGACCTCGACCAGCGGCGTCTCCCGCTCGGTGTAGACCATGTCGACCACCACCGCGTCCGGGTCGAGGGTCTCGGGGTCGAGGGGCAGCGGATCGTCCACCCCGCGGCCCAGGGGGGTGGCCTGGACCACGATCCGGTAGCCGCCGGCGCCACGCTCGGACAGCTCGGCGAACGACACGAACGGCACGCCGAGCTCCCCGGCCACCTGCCGTCCACGCTCCACGCTCCGGTTGACCAGGGTCACCCGGGCACCGACCGCGCCGAGACCGATCACCGCCGCCCGGCCCGCCCCCCCGGCTCCGATCACCACCGCGGCGGCGCCGTCGAGCTCCACGCCGAGGTTCCGGAGCGGCAGCACCACGCCCTCCGGGTCGGTCGACTCCGCCTCCCAGACGCCGTCCGAGAGAACCAGCGTGTTGGCGGCTCCCACCGCCCCGGTCCTGGGGCTGGGCGCGCCGGCCACCGCCAGGGCGGCGTCCTTGAACGGGGCGGTCACCGAGAGCCCCCGAAGCGGCATTCCCAGCCGATCCAAAATGCCGCTCTCGACCACTTCGATCCAGAAGTCCCCGAAGTGCTCGGCGTGGAAGGCGAGATAGAGCGCCGGCACGCCCAGCTCCCGGTAGGCCCGGTTGTGGAGCCGCGGAGAGAGGGAGTGGGCGACCGGGCGGCCGATCACCCCGAACAGGCTCTCGACCGGAGGCAGGGCCGGCAGGCCGTAGTCGGCCACCAGCCGGTCGACGGTGGGCTGGCCCGGGGCGCCCGGGGCGTCGCCGGGCAGGGCGCCGAAGACCACCGGCGCTCCCAGGCGGGGTGCCACGAGCCGGGTCCAGAGGCCCGCGGGCCCGGAGGCGAACGCGATCACGTCCTCCCGGGGCCCCCCGGCCTCGGTCGCCAGCTCCTCGAGCAGCAGGAGCGGCGCCAGCTCCTCGCCCGGCCGGACCGCCGCCGGGATCAGCTTGTAGAACCGGGCCGGGGTCCGCTCCATGGTGGCGAGGCGTTCTTCGAGGGCCTCCGGCCCGGTGGGCGGGCCGTGCCAGGAGAGGATGCGGCGGGAGGGGTCGATCGCGTCGAGAACCGACGGATGGAGGTCGCGCTCGGCCTCGAGATCGATCAGATCCCAGAGGTCGTCCCGGGCGCCCGCGGCGGTGAGCGCCTCGGCGCGGGCGCGGGGGTCGTCGGGGCCGTCGCCCCCCTCGGCCCGGCTCCGGAGGGTGTAGACGAGACCACCGCCGAAGCCTTCGAGGAGGGCTCGAACCCCCTGCTCGGGGGGCTCACCGGCCCGGTCGGCCCGGATCTCGATCCACGCGACGCCGGCGGCCAGGCGGCCGACGTCCGCCGGCTCCGGCAGCCGGCTGGCGGTGGCGATCAGTCGGGCTGTCTGCTCCACTGCGCGAAACCTCCTTCGGCGATCGGACCGGGCGGCGTGCCAGGACGACCGCATTCGCCGATCACGGGTAATCGACTCGCATGGTCTCCGGTTGGAAACCCGGGAAGGAGGCTGTTTGGAGAGGGGTGTCTCTCGTCCCGGGTCGCGACCGGGACCGAGCCCGGCTTAGGAGTGCCCGTGATGCACGTGACCGGACCACCAGCAGACGTAGCCGAAGCCGACCGCAACGGCGGTCTGCTCGTCGGCAGGACGGGTGGCTCGGATCTGTGCGAAACGCGCGGGCATGGTCGGGCTCCAGACGGCAAAGAGAGTATGCGCGGGGCCTCTCGCCTGTCAACCGCGTGCTACCATGCGGCCGGCAGCCCACCCGGACCGGACCCGGCCGGTCCCGCAGCGAATCGACACCGATTCCGCGGCACGTTCCGACAGCAGGATCCCACCGATTCCACCGCAACGCGAGCCTCAGGAGGGAACCAGGAGATGAGCGAGGAGACCCGCGAAACCCTGGAGATGGATGTCGTCTTCGTCGGCGCCGGACCGGCCAGCCTGGCCGGGGCCTACCGGCTGGCGGAGCTCATCGAGCAGCACAACGAGCAGGTCAGCGCCGGGGCCGGGGCAGACGGCGAGCCCATCGAGATCGAGATCGCCGTCCTCGAGAAGGGCCTGGAGCTGGGGAGCCACGGCTTCTCGGGCGCCGTGGTCGATCCCGCGCCGTTCCGGGAGCTGTTCCCGGACTCCTGGGAGAAGGCGCCGTTCGAGGCGCCGGTCGGGGACGACCGCTTCGTCTGGCTCACCGAGACCGCGATGCGCAAGGTCCCGACGCCGCCCATGCTGTCGAACCACGGCTACTACGTGGGCTCCCTCGGCAAGCTGGTGAAGTGGCTGGGCGAGAAGGCGGAGGAGAAGGGCGTCTCCATCTTCCCCGAGTTCCCCGCCTCTGAGGTGCTGGTCGAGGACGGCGCCGTGGTCGGCGTGCGCACCAAGGATCAGGGCGTCGGCAAGGACGGCGAGAAGAAGGCCAACTTCCAGCCCGGCATGGACATCCGCACCCGCTGCACGGTCCTCGGCGAGGGCGTGCGCGGCACCCTGGTCAAGCAGCTCGACGCCCAGCTCGACCTGTGGGCCGGCAAGAACCCGATGACCTACACCATCGGCATCAAGGAGCACTGGGAGCTGCCCGAGGGGAGGATCGCCGCCGGCTCGGTGACCCACACCATGAACTGGCCGCTCGGCAAGGACCTCTTCGGCGGCGGGTTCATCTACGGCATGAAGGGCAACGTGGCGGCGGTCGGGCTGGTGGTCGGCCTCGACTACGAGAACCCCTGGACCGACCCCCACGACCTCTTCCAGAAGATGAAGACCCACCCGGAGATCGCCAAGCTGCTCGAAGGCGGCAAGATGATCAACTACGGCGCCAAGGCGATCCCGGAGGGCGGCTGGTACGCCATGCCGAAGCTCTACGGCGACGGCTTCCTGATCGTCGGCGACTCGGCGGGCTTCCTGAACAGCCAGAAGATCAAGGGGATCTCCCTCGGAATGAAGTCGGGCATGCTCGCCGCCGAGACCATCTTCGAGGCCCTGAAGGCCGGCCGGTTCGACGAGGAGAGCCTCTCCGCCTACTCCCGGAAGGTCGACGGAAGCTGGCTCAAGAAGGACCTGTGGAAGGTCCGGAACTTCCACCAGGGGTTCGACAAGGGCATGCTCGGCGGCGTCATCCAGGGTGCCCTCGGCTTCCTGACCGGCGGCCGGGGCTGGGGCCTCAAGGACCGGCTCCCCACCGAGCCCGGCCACGAGCGGATGAAGCGCCTCGACCAGCACGACCTGCCGAAGCCGCCCGCGGTCGAGCACGACGGCACGCTGACCTTCGACCGCCTGGCCGACGTCTACAACTCCGGCACCTCCCACGAGGAGGACCAGCCGGTGCACCTCGAGGTCGCCGACACGTCGATCTGCGTCGGGCGCTGCACGGTCGAGTACGCCAACCCGTGCGAGCGCTTCTGCCCGGCCGGGGTCTACGAGATGGTCGAGGACTCGGCCACGGAGGCTGGCCGGAGGCTCCAGATCAACGCCTCGAACTGTGTCCACTGCAAGACCTGCGACATCATGGACCCCTACCAGATCATCAACTGGGTGCCGCCCGAGGGTGGCGGCGGTCCGAGCTACGGCCGGATGTAACCTGACGCTCTGACCGGGTTGAGCCCCGAGGGGGCCTCTCCACCGGAGGGCCCCCGCCCGTCGCACCTCATGGAGCGGGCTCTCCGCCCGCCTTCAGCCAGTCGACCATCGGCACCATCCACGCGTCCCGGGGCTCGTAGAACGCCCCGTGACCGTGACCGGTGTCGATCTCCATCTCCTCGCTCGACGCCGGTCCCTCGCCGGTCGCCGCGGCCTGCTCGAAGAGCGGCGCGCAGGTGCTGGCGAGGCGGTCGGTGGCGTCGTAGATGGAGAGGACGTGGCCGCTCAGGGGGATGTCCCGCACCCGGGAGATGCCGGCGAAGCAGCCGGCGAGGATGACGAAGCGCACGTCCGGCAGATCGAGCAGGGACGAGGCTCCGATGGTGATCATTCCCCCCTTCGAGTGGCCGGCGACGGCGATCCGCTTCGGCGGGACGCCGGCATCGACGAGCCGGCGCACCTGGGCGGCCACCTTGGCCGCGTAGGCGGGTACTTCGGTGCCGGCGGGGCGGGCTTCGCTGATCACCTGAAAGCCCTGGCCGGCCAGGGCTTCCAGGATGCGGTCGTACTCGTAGACCCCGAGCTCCGGGTGGGTGGGCCGGCGGCCCTGGGTTTCGATGATCGCTCCGTGGAGGTAGATGAGGTAGCGACCGTGCGGGTCGATGGTGTCGGGGACGTCGGTGTGAATCGCGCCGCCGACCGCACCAGGGCCGGCAGGCTCTTCATCGGGCGTGGGAACCGCGCAGGCGGCGGGTGCCGTCGCCAGGAGGAGAGCGAGGGTGACGCCGGCCAGGCGCCGGAGCGGTGGGCTCATCGGGCCGGCCTCTTGAAGTAGTGCCAGCACCAGCTCACGGCGACCAGCTCCCAGCCGTCGGCGCCGAGCTCGTTGAGCGCGCGGGTGGTCTTGCGGCCTCCTCCCCAGATGAAGACGCACCGGTACTCGTATGGGTCGCTCATGGGGCCAGCGTATCAGCGGGTTGATGCTGGCTTGGTGGGGTTGCCGGGGAGCCTGACTTCGGCAGGGCGGTGCCGTGTCGCATCGACGCCAAGCCCGGACGTCGACCTCTCGGGGCACGCTTCGGCGCACCGCGACTACCCTTTTCCACCGGAGATGAAAGGGCGGGGCTCGTACCTGGCCGAGGAGTCCTTCGCCGTCCGAACCTGCCGTCGCCAGCGACCACACGACACGCCACACCACGTGCGCCACCGGTAGGGTCGTCCGGGCGAGGGCCCGAGCGGACCTCTTGACCTGAAGCGGCCGGACCTGTGCCGGCCGAAGTGCGAGCGAAGCGAGCGACCTCACACCGGGCCACGCCTCGGCTGTGGCGGTGTTCAGAAAGCGGGGGGCGATCCAGGCCGGGGAGCCGAACGGCCGGCACAGGTCCGGCCGCTTCGAGCGCGCGGGGACTGGTCTTACGCGACCGTGATCTCGCTCGTCAGGTAGACGTCCTGGATGGCGTTGAGGAGCTCCACGCCCTGGGCCATGGGCTTCTGGAACGCTTTGCGGCCGGAGATCAGGCCACAGCCGCCGGCCCGCTTGTTGATCACCGCGGTGCGCACCGCCGCCGCCAGGTCGCCCTTGCCCTTGGACGCTCCGCCCGAGTTGATCAGGCCGATCTTGCCCATGTAGCAGTTGGCCACCTGCCAGCGCACGAGATCCACCGGGTGGTCGGTCACCAGCTCGCCGTAGACCCGGTCGTGGGTGCGGCCGAAGCCGATGGCCCGGTAGCCGCCGTTGTTGGTGGCCTGCTTCTGCTTGATGATGTCCGCCTCGATGGTCACGCCCAGGTGGTTGGCCTGGCCGGTCAGGTCCGCCGACGCGTGGTAGTCGACCCCGTCGTGCTTGAACTCCTCGTTGCGCAGGTAGGCCCAGAGGATGGTCGCGAGACCGAGCTCGTGGGCGTGGGCGAAGGCCTCGGAGATCTCGACGATCTCGCGCCGGGAGTCCTCGCCGCCGAAGTAGATGGTGGCGCCCACGGCCGCGGCACCCATCTCCCACGCCTGATCGACGCTCGCGAAGAGGATCTGCTGGTAGCTGGCCGGGTGGGTCAGGAGCTCGTTGTGGTTGATCTTGACCACGAACGGGATGCGGTGGGCCCAGCGGCGGGAGAGCGACCCGAGCACGCCGAGGGTGGAGGCCACGCCGTTGCAGCCGCCTTCGACGGCGAGGCGAACGATGTTCTCGGGGTCCATGTACTCCGGGTTCGGCGCGAAGGCCGAGGCGGCGGAGTGCTCGATCCCCTGGTCGACCGGAAGGATCGACAAGTACCCGCTGCCCCCCAGGCGGCCGTGGCCGTAGAGGCGCTGGAGGCTCCCCATCACCCGGGGGTTGCGGTCGGACACGCCGAAGGTCTCGTCCACGTGCGCGGGGCCGGTGACGTGGATCATCTGCTTCGGGATGCCGGTGCAGGTATGGGTCAGCAGGCTCTCGGCCTCGTCGCCGAGCAGCTCTCGAATCTGGTCGATCGACTTGCCGGAAGTCGCGGGGGTCATCGAGGGGTCCTCCAAGGGGCTTGGGTTCAACGCAGAAAAGCGGTTCCGGTCTAGCGCTCGGAGTATACCGGTGGTCGGGCCGGATGGGAGACAATCGGCAGGTCATGCTCGCCAGGCGGTTCCATCGTCTCCGCGCGGTCCTCGACCGGCGCCAGCCCGATCTCACCGTGCTCCTGGACCAGGTGCACAAGCCGTTCAACCTCTCCGCGGTGCTCAGGAGCTGCGATGCGGTGGGCGTCTTCGAGGCCCATGCGGTGGTCCCGGAGCGGCCGGTCCGCCCGGCGCGGGCGATCGCCCGTGGAACCCACAAGTGGGTCGAGCTGGTGAGCCACGACACGACGCAGGAGGCCGCCGCCCACCTCAAGGAGCGGGGGTTCCGGATCTGGGCGGCCCACCCGGCCCCGGACGCGGTCCATTACCAGAACGTCGACTACACGCGGCCGACGGCCGTGATGCTCGGTCAGGAGAAAGACGGGGTGACCGCGGCGGGCCTCGAGTGCTCGGACGGGCGGTTGGTGATCCCGATGGAGGGGATGGTCCAGAGCCTCAACGTGTCGGTGGCGGCGGCGTTGATCCTGTACGAGGCCCGGCGGCAACGGGCCGCGGCGGGCCTCTACGAGGGCGGACCCCGGATCGACCGGGAGCTCTACCGGCGGAAGCTCTTCGAGTGGGCTTATCCGGAGCTGGCCAGGATGTGCCAGGAGAAGGGGGTGGCCTATCCGGAGCTCGGAGAGGATGGGGAGATTCTGGGGGAGGTGCCGCGGGGGTGATTAGGTCACCCCTCCTCTCCCCGTCCCTCTCCTCTCCCCTCACCCGCCCTGGATCTTGATCCCGCCGTTGGTCGTGGTGACCTCGATCTCCGGGCCGCCGCCGTTGACGTCGGCGCGCAGGTGGCGGCGGCTCTTGCTCTGGATGTCGGCCTGCAGGCCGTCGACGCTGATGCCGCCGTTGGTCGTGCGGGCGTGGACGGACAGGCGGGCGTCCCGAGGCACGGTGACCCGGATGCCGCCGTTGGTCGACGAGAAGGACATCGAACGCCCCGGGGTGACCTCGGCGAGGTCCACGGAGACGCTCCCGTTGGTGGTCGAAGCGTCGACCGAGCCGTGGATGTCGGCGATCGCGAGGCCGCCGTTGGTGCTCGACGCCTCCACGTGTCCGGCGACCCCGCGCACCTCCACTTTACCGTTGGTGGTCGTGACCTTGACGTCCGCCCGGCGCGGGACCGTCACGCGATAGGAGACCTGAGCGCTCGTGCTGTTGCCGAACACCCAGGAGAGGAAGCCGCCCGAGGACTCGGGCAGATCGGTCTTGACCGCCACGCGGTCGCTCGACGCATCGACCTGGATGCGCGTGCGCTCCAGAACCTCGGCCGCCTGATCACGGCTCGAAGCACGGACCTTCTTGACCGCCAAGACCCGGACCTCGTCCCGATCCCACGACTCGACCTCGATCCCCCCGTTCACGGTCCGCACGGAGACCGAGCCACCGGCCTCCAACGAGTACGTCTGGTCGAACGTCTCCTCCACCTCCACCGCCACCGCGGCTCCCGCACCCACCAACAGCAACACGGCGGCGAAGATCAAACTCTGTCGAATCGGCGAACGCATGATCGGTCCTCCCTGGATTTCGGTCTGACGTGTGCCTGGAGCTCGTCGCTCAGCCCACCCTACGCAACGACCGACACAGGGGTTTCAGGACGAGCGCTTCCGAGCGCCGGGAGCCCGAAGACGAAGGTCATGGGTCCGGACCACGGGTCTCCCAACGACTCCCCGCGGCCCGTTTCCGGCCCGGGTCAGCCCGCCGCGGGAACGCTTCGCCGCACCGGCTCCTCGGGCACCGTGTCCGCGGCGAGCTCGAAGGTCATGGGGACCTCCGGGCAGAGCCACGAGGAGTGGAGAGGCGGCAGCTCGTCGACCGCCAGGCCCCGGCGGGCCAGAGCGTCGTTCTCGAGCTCGATGCGCATCGGCCAGATGGCGGCGTCAGGCTGGGTCGTCTCCATCATGCGCAGGCCGCCCACGCCGCCGGAGTAGGCACGGTGGCGCTCGCGGAAGAAGCGCACCGTCTGGCGCCAGGTGCCGAGCCGCGGTCCGGCGCCGCCCCCGGGCGCGCCCCGCTCCCCCACCACCTCGAGCCCCTGCCGGCCACCCACTGTCCAGCGCCAGCAGCCGGCCCCCGGATCCCGCGACGGCCGGGCGAAGCCGAGGCGCCCCGGCAGCGCCGGCTGGCCGCCGATCAGCCGCACCCCGGGCACCATCCAGAACGGCACCACGACCCGGCGCAGGTAGACCGCCCGACGGCCGTCCCCGTCGAGCACGTAGTGGCGCAGGTGGAGCTGGGGATAGGAGAGGCGCACCAGGGGAAAGATCCGGAACCGAAGCCCCTCGTGGTGGAACAGCAGCGCGGACGCGAAGGCCCAGTCCCGGTCACCCTCGCGCAGGGTCTGATAGCACAACGGCTCCGGGAGCGGGGGCATGGTGTCCGCGGGAAACGCCCAGTTCAGGTAGAGGCAGTCGCGGACCTTGGTTCGGAGGATCATTCGTGCGACCCCGCGCCACCTTAGCTCGGCGCCCTTGCGACCGCAAGGGGAGATGGACCACGGGGTCCACCCGAGGGCCGAGGCTCCCCCGGAGCCCGCCCCCCACTACCCTCGTCACCACCCTCGCCACTACCCTCGCCACCCCCCTCGTCACCACGCTCGACGGCTCGAGCCACCGCCCCGGGGAAACTCTGGTAGATTTTCCTCCCCGACGTGTCACCGATCATCGCTTCCGGAGGACATTCATGCAATTGATACAAAACCTGGTTCGCCCGAGCCGTGCCCTGACGGCGACGAGCCTCGGAGCCGCCCTGCTGATGACCCTGCTCCTCCCGGGCGCGGCGAGCGCCCAAGACCAGGGATCGCCGGTGGACCTGCTGCCCCTGCTCCCCGAGGGCGCTGTCGAGGCGGCACAGGTGATCGACGCCGACATCCTCCGCTCGTCGGTCCGGTTCCTGGCCAGCGACCTCCTGGGCGGTCGCGGACCGGCCAGCGAGGGCGACCGCCTGGCGCGCCTCTACCTGGCCACGGAGCTCGAGTCCCTGGGGTCCACCCCCGGCTTCGGCGACTCCTGGGAGCAGCCGGTCGACGTCGTCGGCATCACCTCGAAGGCGCCCGAGACCTGGAGCTTCGAGGTCGGAAACGACGGCCGGAGCGTGCCCCTCGCTTTCTGGGACGACTACATCGCCAGCTCCGGCGTCCAGCGGGAGCGCTCGCGCATCGACGACGCCGAGGTGGTCTTCGTCGGCTACGGCATCCAGGCCCCGGAGTACGACTGGGACGACTTCGAAGGGGCTGATCTCCGCGGCAAGGTCCTGCTCGTGCTGAACAACGATCCGGACTGGGACCCGCAGCTCTTCGAGGGCAAGACCCGCCTCTACTACGGCCGCTGGGACTACAAGTACGAGAGCGCGGCACGGCAGGGCGCGGCGGGCGCGATCATCGTCCACACCACGCCATCGGCCGGCTACCCGTGGCAGGTGGTCCAGACCTCCTGGACCGGTGAGCAGTTCGAGCTGCCGGCGGGCGACGAGCCCAGGGTCGAGGTGGCGGCCTGGACCACCGAAGCGGCCACCCGGCGCCTGCTGGAAGCCGCCGGCCAGGACCTGGACGCCCTGGTCGAGAAGGCCAAGAGCCGGGACTTCCGCCCGGTGCCGCTCGGCATCCGGACGTCGCTCACCCTGGACAACCAGATCACCCAGAAGACCACGGCGAACGTGGCCGGTTTCTTCCAGGGCAGCGATCCCGAGCTCTCCAAGCAGGTGGTGGTCTACACCGCCCACCACGATCACCTCGGCGAGCACGCCTCCGAAGGGGGAGACGGCGAGGACCAGATCTACAACGGCGCCCTCGACAACGGAGCCGGCATGGCCCAGGTGCTGGCCGTCGCCCATGCGTACGCCGCGCTGCCCGAGCCACCGAAGCGCTCGGCGCTCTTCCTGTTCGTCGCCGGCGAGGAGCAGGGCCTCCTGGGATCGAAGTTCTTCGCTCTCCACCCGACCGTGCCGCCGGGACGGCTCGCGGCCAACATCAACTTCGACGGCGGCAACATCTGGGGGCCGACCAAGGACGTGACCCTGATCGGTCAGGGCAAGTCGACGCTCGACCGCGTGGCCGAAGCGGTCGCCGCGTCCCAGGGTCGCACGGTCAAGCCGGACCAGTTCCCGGACAAGGGCTACTACTATCGCTCCGACCAGTTCAGCCTGGCGAAGATCGGCGTGCCGGCGCTCTACTTCGACACCGGCACCGAGTTCGTGGGGCGGCCTGAAGGCTGGGGCGCCGAGACCATGGAAGCATGGACCGACGTCCACTACCACCAGCCGAGCGACGAGCTGACCGACGAGTGGCGGTTCGACGGCATGATCGAGGACGCCCGGCTCGGCCTGCTGTGCGGCCTGATCGTCTCGGAGCAGGAGGAGATGCCGGCGTGGCTGCCCGGGGATGAGTTCGAGGCGGCGCGGCAGGAGGCGCTGGCGAAGGTCGAGTGATCAGATCGCCCCTCCTCACCCTGACCCTCTCCTCCCCGCACGGGAAGGAGAGGGCACCTTCCCCCGGCCCTTCTTCTGCGGTGAGCGGGAGCTCTGTGCGCCCGAAGCGGGTCCTACCAGGCGCACCGGCGCACAGTCGGGCTCGCTGAAGCGCACCTCGCCCTCGTCAGTGTGCCCATCGCGGCACGGCAGCGATTGTCCGGATCGCCCTCCGATCCCATCCCCTCTCCGCTCAGACCCGTTGTCACGCAGAAGAAGGGCCGGGGGAAGGCGTCCCTCACCCCCCGGAGGGGGGAGAGGGATCGAGGGAGCTGGGGGGAGATCCATTCAACCGCTGATCGAGCCGCTCGAGCACCAGGTCCGGCACCAGGCCGCGCACGTCCCCGCCGAGCGAGAACACCTCCTTCACCAGCCGGCTGGCGAGGAAGCTGTAGTCCTCCCGCGGGGTCATGAACACCGTCTCCACCTGCGGGTTGATGCGCCGGTTCATCATCGCCATCTGGAACTCGTACTCGAAGTCCGACACCGCCCGCAGGCCCCGGACCACCACGCGGGCACCGATCTCGTCCATGTAGTGGACCAGCAGCCCGGAGAAGGTCCCCACCGAGACGTCCTCCCACCCGGCCGTCAGCGTCTCGATCATCTCCACCCGCTCGGCGACGGTGAACAGCGGGTTCTTCCCCTCGTTGTGCAGCACGGCCACCACCACGTGATCGAACAGCGGACGGCACCGCTCGACGATGTCGAGGTGCCCGTTGTGGATCGGATCGAAGGAGCCGGGACAGACGGCGATGCGTTCGGTCATCGGATCAGAGGTGGCGATCAGAGCCGGTCGGAAAGGTCGAAAGTCACCACATTGTACGCCGCGTCGGTCACGCGGAGCAGCAGGAGGTGTGCCCCCTCCCCCAAGCCGCCGCCCGAGCCCTCGCCCAGCGGCAGGTCGAGGACCTCACGCCGGGCGTCGAGCAGACCGTCCTCGGTGGTCGCCGGACGCCACTCGCCGGCGTCGACGCTGAGCTCGGCCGAGCGCAGCGGGTTGTCGCCGTCCTCGATCACCACCCGCACGGCGTCGCCCCGCCGGGCGGCCTCCACCAGGGTGGGCGGCGAGTGGTCGATCACCACCGGCTCCGAGATCTGCTCTTCGGCCAGACCCTCGCCCGGCGCGTTGGCCGCCTCGTCCGAGACGACGAGCCGGAAGCGATAGACGCCGTCGGGGAGGGCGGTTGCGTCGAAGCTGTAGTGGTCGTCGGTGAGCTCCTTCGCCACCGGCAGCCACTCTCCCTCGCGCCAGTGCCCCGCCCCACGCTCGGAGTAGAGGGGACGGAACTCGAGCGCGTAGACGAGCTCGTCACCGTTCGGGTCCTCCGCCTTCCAGCGGAACGTGCGGTAGCCCTTCTTCCACAGGGTCTTGGTCGGCACCTCGCGGGTCGGCGAAGCCTTCTCCAGGGTGGTGAAGATGCCGTCCCGCGTCGGGCTGGTGGGCTCGAACACCTGGAGTGTGGGGTTGAACCCGGCGGGTACCAGGATCTGCCCCGGGTCCATGGCCTCGAAGGAGCTCACGTTCGGGCGCAGGTTCGACTGGCGGTAGGAGAGCTCGACGCCGTCGATCCGTGGTCCCGCCCCGTCCCTACCTCCTTTACCTCCCTTGCCGCCGGGCGCGGTCATGGTCAGGCGCCATTGGACGTAGCGGCCGCGGGGCAGCCCGTCCAGCGACAGCTCGCCGTTCGCCGCCGGCGCACGCGGCGCCGTCCAGTCGGACCAGGTCGCGTCCGGCTCGGCCGAGAGGCCGCTCCGCGCGGAGAGCTCCAGGTGCGACCCGGAGGGAGCATCGCCCCACCAGCGGATCGTGCCGAAGCGGGCCACGCTGCCGGCGTCGAGGGCGGCGCTGGTGTAGGTACCCGTGGGCCGTCGGGCGCCGGTGAGGCGGTAAAGGGCCGGGGCGTTGGTGGTGACGAAGGCCGGCCCGGGCGTATCGGCCACCAGGCCGACGATCTGCCGCTCGTCCAGGTCCTGTTCGAGCACCACCTGCTCGCCGTCGAAGCTGTAGAGCTTGCCCTCGAGGCCGGTCGCCATCCACAGGCGGTCACGGGCCCAGAGCAGGTCGAAAACGGTCTCGTCATCGAAGGCACCGACCGTCTCCACCAGGCCGTCGCGGGAGATGGAGAGGATCTCGGCCCGCTTGCCGGCGAAGGCCGCGGGCCGGCTCCCGGCACTCGCCGGCCCTCCGGTCACCTGCACCTCGCCGACGCCCTGCTGCGGCGCGGCCTGGGCGTGGGCGCCGCCGTGGACCGCCGCGGCGTTGGGCTTGCTCTTCTTCTGTTCCGCTTCGCCTCCCGAAAGATCCACCTGGCTCGCCTCGGACGCGATCACCGCCGCGTAGACGACGCCACCGGGGCCCTCCGCGAAGGCCACGACCTCGGGCTGGGCAGAGTCGTGGAGGGTGCGCACCGAGCCGTCGGCCGCGAGCCGCAGGATCAACCCCTCGCCGGCGGTCCCCAGGATCACGCCCCCCCGGGAGTCCACCAGGAGCGTCCGGATGTGGGTGTCGTCCGAGTCGTAGAGCACCTCGCCCTCGCCCTGCTCCTCGTCCAGGCCGGTCACCCGGAAGAGCTTGCCGGAGGTGCCGGTGGCGACGAGAAGCGCCCCGTCCGCGGCGCGGGCCAGATCCCAGACATAGGTCTCACCGCTCTCGAACCAGAGGGTCCCTTCGCCTCCGGCGGCGATCCGGTAGAGCTTGCCGCCCGGCGACACACCGGCCCAGACGGTGCCGTCCGGATCGGCATAGACAGCGAAGACCTGCCCCTCGGGCGCCGAGAAGAGCTCTCGCACCTCGCCGCTCCGGGTCACCAACAGCACCTTGCCGTCGTTGCCGGTGCCGACCACCCAGCCGTCCGGATGGGCGGCGACCGAGAGCAGGAACGGCTCGCCGACGGCGGTCACCCGCTCCGCCCGGTCGGCCAGCCGGAGCCGGCCGGCCGGATCGACGCTCGCCCCTTCGAAGGTGCCGGCGAGGAAGGCTTTCTGGCTCTGGACCTGGAACACCTTGACCTGGGTCGCGCCGAGCGACCCGGGAACCGCGACGACCAGGGCGGCGATGAGGAGGACAAGTACGGTGCGAGCGGTGGAAACGGTCATCGGATCTCCTCCCGGGAGGCCGGGCCCCTCTCGGGGTCGATTCGTTCAGTGGATGAAGATGCTTGGGGTTCCCCGACGAGGGGCTCGCGGCGCCGGACCTCGAGATCGATCCGCACCAGTCCCTCGACGGGGAAGTCCAGCTCGCCGATCTCGACCGGCGTCACCGCCAACGCCAGGGGCTGGGCAGTCCCCGAGGCGGCGGCCTTCCAGATCGACTGGATCGAGCCGGGAAGCCGCGGCAGCGCGGTGCCGGCCACCGACAGGCCGCTCGCTTGCACCACCTCGAGCACCACCAGCTCGCGGTTCGAGTGGTAGGAGCGGAGCATCGAGAGGGCCTGGGCGAAGGTCACGGGCTCCGAGGGCTCGAGCGTCAGCCGGGCGGCGTCGGCGCTCGCGCCGTCGCCGACCATGAGGAACAGCTTGCCCGCGGAGGCGTCCTCCGGCACCTGGATCGTGGCGCTCCGGCGGAAGGTCTCGCCCCGGTAGCCCTTGAGCTCCAGGTTGATCCGCACCGGCTCGCCGGGGCGCACGACCGTGCGCTCCGCGTGGGCGCCCACCAGGGTGGCGAGCCGAGGCTGACCCGCCTGGTGGATGGTGACGTCGATGCCCTCGATCTCCACCTCGCGCAGATCGTTCTGAGCCAGGTAGCTGACGATGCCCACCAGGTGGCTGGACGCGAAGTTCGCCGCGTTGGGCCCGTCGAAGCTCTGGCGCACCGCCAGCTCGCCCCAGTCCTTCATGCGGATCGTCGCGTCGAGGTCGATGCCCTGGGGGCCGCTGGCGAAGGTGGCCGCCTCCAACCCGCCGACGGTGGCCGCGGCGACCAGCGACGGCAGGAGCTGGGGCAGCGCGGCGAGGCGCATGTGGTACTCGCGCTCGCGAATGCCCTCGACCCGGAGGGTGTACGGAATCATCTTCGATTCGACACCGATCTGGCCCCGGATGCCGGTCTGGGCATCCTGCTCGAACGCCCCGACGATCGGCCCCAGGTTCGAGATCTTGAACGAGTTGTAGCGGCTCGGCAGGACCGTCACGATCTCCGCCGAGGCCATCGGCACCGACAAGGGCCCGAGGCCGAGGAACGAGTGGCCGAAGGCGAGCACCTCGTCGCCGTGGCGCTCGGTGACGGTGCCGGTGGCGGCGAGCTGGAGATCACCGTCGACCAGCACGGCCGCGACCGGGCCGCCGGTCTCGAGCGGCGCCGCGTCCTCGGCCCTGGCGGAGCCGGTCGGCGCCACCGCGCCGAGGGCCTGATCGAGCATGCCCCGGGACTCTTCGCCGAAGCCCGCGGTCACCCAGCCCAGGGCGGAGCTCGCGCCCGGAGCGGTGCCGTGGATTCGCGGCCGGAGCATGGCCAGGGTGCGGCTCAGGAAGCTCTCCGGCAGATCCCCGGAGACGATCTCCGCGAGCGTGGGCGGGGTGCTCGCCGCGGCGGTCGCCCCGGGCACCGGCACCCGGTCCGGGGGGCCAGGGATGCCGGAGGGGAGCTCACTGATCGAGCGCATGGTCTCGATCGGTGTGATGCCGGCGATCGCCTCGGTCGAGTACGGCCAGGCGAAGGCGACAGCCCCCAGCAAGCGGTCGCCGATGAACACCGGGCTGCCGCTCATCCCCTGGGCGACGCCGGTGCTCTCCAGGCCGTGCCCGGTGAGGCGGGCGAGCACGTAGCTGACGTCGGGGTCGGTGTTGCGCAGGACGCCGAGGACCTCCATCTCGAAGCGCTCGGGCTCGCTGCCGGAGAAGACCGTCAGGCCGTACCCGGTCAGGCCCCGGCGGACCTCCTGCAACGGGAACGAATGGAGGCGAGCGGCCGAGGAGGCGTCCGCGGCCTGGGCTGCCAGGGGCGCGCCCGCCCAGGGAGCGGCGGCCAGCAGGGCCACCAGCAGGAGGAGGGAGAGGGGCTGTTTCATCATCATCGTCGAGCTCCATGGCCGGTGGTCGGAGAGACCGGCGGCGGTGATTCTCTCAAACTCTGTCGAAGCCTGCCCGCGGGGCCCCTCGCGTAGAGCGGAGACCAGGGCTCGAAGGGGCCGGCTGAGGCCGTCACCCCCGGACGAGATCGAGGCCGAGGCGCCTGGCGAGCTCCACCGCGGAGACCGCTCCCTCTCGCAGGACGTCGAGGTGTGCGCCGCGGATGCGCACGAGGGTCGAGGGTGCACCCCCCGGCAGGCTGCCGCCGTCGATCACCACCGGAGCGTGCGGGCCGGCCGGGCCGGCCCCGGCCAGAAGCTCCGCCGCCCGCCGGGGGTCGAGGACCGGCGGCTCGCCGCTCCGGTTGGCGCTGGTGGCCGTGAGCGGCAGGGCGAGGCGCGCGAGAAGCTGCCGGAGCCCGGCGTGCGCCGGGACGCGGACCGCCACCGTCCCCTCCCCCGCCGCGGCCGGCAGGGAGGCGGGCGGCAGGAGCGGCAGAACCGCGGTCACCGGCGCCGGCCAGACCCTCTCCAAGCGCTCGAGGTCGGGGAGCGCCGGGTCGACCCCGAGGGCGACGATCTGCGCCCGGTCCGCCGCCACCACCGGCAGGGGCTTCCCGGCCTCACGCTCCTTGATGCGGTAGACGGTGGCGACCCCGGCGGCGTTCCTCGGGTCGACCGCCAGGCCGTAGCTCGACTCGGTGGGGATGGCGAGGACGCCACCGCGGCCCAGGTGCTCGATCAGCTCGGCCACCAGGGCCGCCGACTCGGGGCCGCCGGTCACGCTCCGGAGGCCGATCGTCCGCACCCGCCCGCCGGACGGGCCGGACCCGGACGGCGATCGGCCGTCCCCGTTCAGGGCGCCGCCTTCCCGTCCTCGGCCGCGCCGTCGATCAGCTCCCGGGCGTGGGAGAGGGAGAGCTCGGTGACCTCGTGGCCGGCGAGCATCCGCGCCACCTCCCGCACCCGCTCGTCGCCGTCCAGGGAGGCCACCGAGGTCGCGGTGCGCTCGTGCTCGACGGTCTTCAAAACCCGGAACTGGCGGTGGCCGTAGCTCGCCACCTGGGGCAGGTGGGTGACCGCCAGGATCTGACCGCTCGCCGCCAGCCGCCGGAGCTTGCGCCCGAGGGCCGCCGCCTGGGCACCGCCGATGCCGGTGTCGACCTCGTCGAAGATCAGGGTGGGGCTTGCCTGCTGGTCGCCCCGGGCGGCGAGCTGGAGGCCGAGGGAGACCCGGGAGAGCTCGCCGCCGGAGGCGATCTTGGCGAGCGGCTGAGGGTCCTCGCCCGGGTTCGGGGCGAACAGGAAGACCACCTGGTCGATGCCTTCGCGACCGAGCTCCACCGGCTCGCCGTCGATCTCCAGGGGGCTGTCCGTGCGCCGCCGCCGCTCGAGCCGAACCTCCATGCGCGCTTTCTCGAGCCCGAGCTCGGCGATCTCTCGGTGGATCGCCGCCACCAGCTCCCGACCCCAGTCCGCACGCCGCGCGGAGAGCTCGAGCGCCACTCCCCGGAACGCCTCCAGCGCTTCGGCCGCCTGCCGTTCCAGATCGCCGCGGCTCTCGGCGGCCCCTTCGAGCCGCTCGATCTCCTCGCCCAGCTCCCGGCGCCGTTCGAGGACCGCGGCGACGTCCTCGCCGTACTTCTTCGTCAGACGCTCGATCGCCGCCAGCCGATCTTCGACGACGTCGAGCCGCCGGGGATCGACCTCCACCGCATCGAGCCGGCGCTGGAGCGAGCGCGCCACCTCCTCGATCCGGATCCGTGCCTCCTGGAGCTCGGTGCGCCAGGAGGCCGCCTCTGGTTCCCACTCCTCCACCTCGGCGAGCTGGTCCTCGCTCTGGGCCAGGCGGTCGACCGCCGAACCCTCGTCCTCGAGCAACGCGGTGGCCGAGCCACCGAGGGCGTGGATGATCGCCTCGGCGTTGCGCAGCACCGAGCGCTCCTGGCGGAGCTCGTGGTCCTCCCCCGCGACGAGGCCCGCGCCGTCGATCTCCCGGGCCTGGAAGCGGAGCAGGTCGAGCCGCTCCTCCCGCGCCTGGCGGTCGGACGAGATCTCTTCCAGGCGCTCGTGGATCGCCGCCCAGCGGTCGTAGGCGGTACCGACCTGGGCCAGCAGCCGCTCTGCCTCGGCGCCGCCCGAGCGGTCGAGCCAGGCGCGCTGGAGGTCCGGCACCACGAGGCCGAGCTCCTCGCGTTGCCCGTGAATGCGAAGCAGCCAGGGTGCGAGGTCGATGAGCAGGCGGACGGTCGCCGGCTGGTCGTTGACGTAGACCCGGTTACGACCGCTGCGCTGGATCTCCCGGCGCAGCAGAAGCTCGCCGGGCTGCCCCTCCGAGTCGACCTCCAGCCCCGCGCCTTCCAGCACCTCCCGCCACCCCTCCCCCACCGGCTCGAAGACACCAGTCACGGTCAACATCTCGGCACCGGACCGGATCATGTCGGACGACGCCCGGGCACCGGCCAACAGGGCCAGGGAGTCGACGACGATCGACTTGCCGGCGCCGGTCTCGCCCGAGAGCACGTTGAATCCCGGCCCGAAGTCGATGGCCACCCGGGAGAGAACAGCGAGGTTACGGACGTGCAGCTCCCTCAGCACGGGGGTTCGGCTCCGGAGGATTGGAAGAGGTCGGGGGGCACGGGCGGCGTTGCAGTTTAGCAGAGGGACGAGACCATCCGCATACCCTTTCGCAGGCTACCCTGGCCTACCATGCACCCGGGCGGGCGAGGGAAACCACCTCTTCGCGTCCGTCCCTTCCGGGCAATTGGAGAGCCGACAGCACCGCTCCCGAGCCCAAAACCCTGCAAGGAGACCAGACCATGCCAGACCCGACCCCGACCCCCGAGCGCGAACCGACCCTGACCATCGACTTCGTCGGCCTGTGCGCGTTCGTCGCCCATCGCGCCCCCAATCGACCCGACACGGTGGACAGGGTCACAGTGCTGCTGATGGACGCCGAGAAGGCCGCACCGAACGACAAGCTCTGCCGCCACGACCCACTTCTCCTCGTGCGCGGCAAAGATCTGCACGAAACCGACGGGAGTGAGGAGGATCGATTCTCCTCGGTCTTCCCACCCGACCAGAACATCGGGCTCTTCGGGCTCCAGGGCAAAGAGCTCCGGCTGGATAACGTCCTCCCAGGCTCCGAGACCCCGTTGGAGCTGGGAAAGTGCTACGAGAACATCATCTCTCTCGACCGACTGACCGAAAAGACCGCGGAGGTCCAAGGGGACTGGGTGAACGGCACCATCAAGTCCGGCGTCGCCAGCCGGCTCGAGATTACCCACGGCAGGCTTTCCGGAGTGAAAGAGAGTGGCGAGTGGGCACTCGACCTCCCGAACGGCAAGCCCGGTAGCGGTTGGTTTACGTTCCAGCAGATCGTCCGCTGGGAGGTCTTCGCCCGACCCGCGGGTCCACAGGCATACTGGATGCTCCGGCTCGGCCAGGACGAATGGCTCGAGATCAAGCCTTCGGCGCACCTGGTCATCGGCAACCTCTGTCCTCTCGGCGGCCAGGCGCCCGCGGTGGCCCCGGACATCCTCGCTTTCTACGCCATGGCGAAGGACTCCGTGAAGCCGGACCAACGCCTCGTGCTCCACCCTCGAAACGGGGGAGGCGCCGGCGGAGGCTCCTCCGCCCGCCCGGGCTCCGAGGCCTGTCCCCCTGTCTCCGGTTGGGTCTAAGAGTCCTTCTCATGAAAATCGCAAAGATCACCTGCCAACTCGTGGTATGTCTGACCTCCTTGTGGCTCGGCCACGCTGCGGCAGCAGCCGAGTTCAGACCGTTCGTCATCAAACCGTCCAACCAGAGGATTCCGGGCATCGCGGTGTACGTCGAGAGCTCCGGGTGCTCCGCGGTGGCGATCGGCCCCCATGTCCTCTTGACCGCCGCCCATTGTGTGGACAACGGAATTGCCGAGCTTCCCAAGCTCCTTTGGTACCAGCGGCTCTTCAAGAGCTCAGACAATCAGGGTAAGTGTTCATGCTTGCCCACATACCTCAGCGACCCAGAAAGACTAGAAGCATGCGAGGTCGTCCGCTCGAGCCCTTACCCCGAAGAGGACCTCGCGCTTTGCGTCTTCGACCGCAAGCTCCCGGCCAAATACCAGAGAGCGATCAACCCCAACGCACACGTCCAGGAGGGCGATGGAGTCCTCTTCGCCGGGTTCGGGTGCGTCGACATGGAGGACTGTTCTCCCTACAGCCGAGGGGCCCCCGACCCAAACAGCGAGGCCAGCTCCGGCCGGTCGACGATCGTCGATGCTCAGCAGCCGTACACCTGGATCATCAAGGGTGATCTCAACGGGGGAGACTCCGCCCTGTGCGCCGGAGACAGCGGTGGACCCGTCTTCGTCGGACCGGACTGGAACCGCGTCGTCGCCATCAACCGAGAGAGCTGCGTTCCGGCGGCCCCTGGCCAGGAGGGTGATGTCGCGCGCTCCGCTCTGACTCCGATCGGGGCGCAGGACACGATCGACTGGATGTGCGCCTGGATGCAGGAGGACACGAAGCGCCGGAAGATCCACGGCCTGGACTGTCCTTGACCTTCCGCCGAGGCCGCGTCCACAGCCGCCGCAGTAAGCTCTGTGGATGGCATGCCGGCCAATCTACCGGCCGGCCGGGCGCTGGGAGCGCCGATGGCCGGCCGGCTTCACCCTTCTTCGAGACCTCCTGCGGGTTCCCATCAGGGCCGGGATCCCGGCGTTCCTCCTCCTGCTCGCCGCCTGCGGCGGTGCGGGGCAGCCGACCGACCCCCTCGCCGGGCTGGTCCGGGCCGTGGGCGAGGAGCGGTTCACCCTGCCCTGGCTGAGCGCTTTCCCGGAGCACCGGGGCTGCACGGAAGCGGCCGCCGGCTACTGCCCGGACCGGCCGGCCCTCTCACCCCGTGCCCTGACCCGCTGGGCCGCCGGACTGACCGCCTCAGGCGACCCTCCGACCGCAGCCGGTCTTCATGCCCAGGGCGTCTGGCACCTGCTCTTCCCTCCGGCCGAGCTCGCGCAGGCGGTGGTCGCCCTGGAGCGGTCTCGGGAGCTCGCCCCCGGGGACTGGCGCGTCGCCAACGACCTGGCGGCGGCGGAGCTGCTCCGCGGCCTCCGCGGCGATCCCCTTCGCCTGCTCGATGCCCTGGCGGCGGCTGAAGCAGCGGTCGAGATCGCACCCGAAGCCCCTGCGCCCCGGTTCAACCTCGCCCTGATCCTGGAGCCGCTCGGCCTGGAGGAGGATGCACGCCAGGCGTGGCGGGCAGTCCTCGACGCGGATCCTGCTGCCGCGTCCGGGGGCTGGCGCGACGAGGCGGCCGATCGGTTGGCGGACCTCGATCGGGACGTGCCGACCCCGGCGGAGGTGGCCGAGGAGGTCCGGAACGCCCTCGCGGATGCCGGGGATCGGCTGCAAGCCCTGATCGCGACCCACCCCCAGGACGCCTACCGGGTCGCGCAGGAAGACGTACTGGAGCGCTGGGCGCGCACGGTCACGGGAGCCGTTCCGCTCGGCGGGATCGGGAACAGCCCGGCCGCCCTGCTCGACGACGCGCTCCGCCTCGGGGAGGCCCTTGCGGCCGTCACGGGAGACCGGTTCGTCCTCAGGACGGCTGAGCGAGCCATCGACCTCGACCCGTCGGAACGACCCCGGCTAGGCGCCGCCCTACTCCACCTCGCCGTCGCCCGCGACCGCTACGATGCACGGGATTTCGCCGGGGCGGAGCGCGAGCTTGTCGCAGCCCGTCGGAGGGCCGACGGGTTGGACACGCCCCTCGACCCCTGGATCGACTACTACCTGCTGCTCTGCGCCTACTGGCGCCAGGACCCGAGCTTCGACGACCGCCTGGCCACTCTGGAGGCGAAGATCGGCCAAGACGAGCTCCCGATCCTCGGGGGCTATCTCCTCTGGGCCGCCGGTCTCTCCCACATCGACGCCGGCCGGTTCGTCACCGGACGCCGCCTCTACCGGCAGGCCATCGCGCGCTTCACCTCGACCGGCCAGACGAGCGAGGCGGCGCTCCTCCGTACCCTCCTTTCAGACGTCGAAGCCCGCCTCGGCGACCTGGGGAGCGCGTTGTCCGAGGCGCTCGCCGCAACCGCACGAGCCAAGGACTTTCGCAACCCTCGCCACCTGTGGGCGGCCTGGGACCAGGCGGCTCGCATCGCCACGCTCACCGGCCACGACCGTGCGGCGCTCCGGCTCCAGGACGTGGCCCTGCAAGCTGCCGAGAGGGCGACCAGTCCGTCGACGGTAAGCGCGGCATTCGCGGCCCGCGCCCATACCAGGCTGCGACTCGGGGACAGGCCTGGCGCCCGAAACGATCTGGAGCAGGCCCATCGCTGGGCTGGGCAGATCACCGAAGAGGCGGTACGCCACCGCGCCGAGGCTTCGATCCTGCTGGCTCAGACCCGTTCGGGCGTGCTGGACGCCACCGAGGCCGACATCACTCGCCTTACCCGGGCTTTGGAGCAATACCGACAGATCGCCTCGCCGGTCCTCTATCCCGAGCTGCTCCTCGAACGCTCCCGACTGTTCGCGGAAACCGGTGCCAGCACGCAGGCCGAGCGCGACCTGCTCGAGGCGCTCGACCTCCTCCGCGACCAGACCCGCCACCTCGATGCCCTCGATGAGCGCCTGAGGTTCACGACCGCCGCCAGGAAGGCGATCGAAGCCCTCCTGGAGCTTCACCTCGAGCCTGGGGGAGACCGGCGTGCGATCCCGGCGCTGGCCGATCTCGCTCGGGACCCACTCCGGGAACGGACCAAGGCCATCTCCCTGGACGCCGAGGGCGCCACCGCGGCCCTCGGTCTTGCCCCGAACGAGGCGGCGCTCTCCGTCACAGTGCTCCCCGACCGATTCGTTCTCTGGATCGCTCGGGGCGACCGGACGGCCTACGTCGCTGAACCGGTGGCCGACGACGAGCTGCGACACCGGCTTTGGGCGCTGGCCCGGGAGCCGGCCGCGGCAGACCTCGCCTGGTTCTACGACAGAATCCTGGGCCCGCTTCGATCCCAACTCGGCGATGTCGAACGGCTGTTCCTCGCCCTCGACCGGGGCCTCTACAGCCTCCCGCTCGGAGCCCTGCTGGACACCGCCACCGGAGGGTACCTGGTCGAGGAAATGGCAGTCGCCGTCGTCCCGGAGGTTTGCACGCTTCGTGGCGAGGTCGAAGCGGGAGAGACATCGCCCCCGGTCCGGCTGGCCCTGATCGCGGCCCCGTGGGCCGAGGACCCGGACGGGGCGGCGACCAACGCCCGACGCGCCCTGGAGGAGCTGCGGCACGTTGAGCACGAAGCGAACCTGCTCGCCGACCTCTACCCTGAGACCCGTACCCTCGCACCGCCTGTCACTGCAACACGTCTCGCCGCTGCCGGTACATGGGCGGACGTGCTTCACGTGGCGAGCCATGGCGTCGTCAACCCCATCGAGCCGGATCTCTCCCGCTTGCTGATCGGTCCAGAGCCCCTCTACGCCCGCGACATCAGGCAACTGCGCTTCTCCCGGCGACCCACCGTCGTGCTCGCGGCATGTGAGACCGGGATCACCGCGCCGGAAGACAGCTCAGGCGTCTCCAGCCTGGCGGCGGCGTTTCTGGAGGCTGGGGCACACTGGGTGATCGGGAGCACCTGGCCTCTCGACGACGCCCTCACGGTGCCCTTCGTCGAGCGCTTGCACACGGAGCTCCTCAGGGGCACATCCCCTGACCGGGCACTGCGCCGGACCCAGGTCCAGTTCTTGCGCTCAGGCGAGCTGCCGTTCCGCGAGTGGGCCGCGTACCAGGCGTTTACTGACGGACGGAGCGAAACGGAGCACCCCGCGGATCGTGGGCGGTGACAGAAGAGGATCGAGATGGGCGCGGCAGGTGAAACCGAACAGGGGCCGCGAGCAGGCTCCGCCTCAAACCGACGAGATCTCTTCGAAGCGCAGGGGTGGGGGCGTCCCTTTCCCCCCGGAGGGTGGGAAAGGGATCGAGGGATTGGGGGGAGATCCAGAGGATCATCTGGATCGATCGGAGCGGGGTCACCGGCGGTCAGGAAAACTTGACTCAGTCGTCACGAAGTCGCCCTTTGTAGATGTCTAGAAAGTCACCCGGTCGCCGCCCTGGCGCTTGGAGGAGTAGAGGGCCTTGTCGGCGGCCCGGAAGAGATCGTCCGGCGTCTCCATGCCGGGGACGAGCTCCGCCACGCCCACCGAGCAGGTGATGCCGATCTGCTCGTCCATCTCCTCCGGCTTCAGGTTCGCGACCAGCAGGCGGATCTTCTCGGCCAGCGTGGCCGCCCCGTCGAGCCCGGTCTCCGGGGTCAGGATGACGAACTCGTCGCCACCGACCCGGGCGAACACCTGCTCGGGCCGCAGCAGCTCCCGCACCTCGGAGGCCACCCGCTTGAGCACGAAGTCCCCGCACAGGTGGCCGCAGGTGTCGTTGATGTCCTTGAAGGCGTCGAGGTCGAAGAGGATCAGCGACAGGGGCCGCTCGTGGCGGCAGGCCCGGGCGAGCTCCCGCTCCACCTCCTCCAGGTACTTGCGCTTGTTGTAGATGTCCGTCAGGCCGTCGCGCGTGACCAGGTCGTAGATCGCCTCGTAGTAGGCGTGCTCCACGTCCAGCTCGTGGAGGAACTTGAAGTGGACCGCGCCGACCTGGAACCGGTCGCCGCTGTGGAGGACCTCCGGACCCGCGATCAACCGGCCGTTGACGTAGGTACCGTTGGTGCTGCCCAGGTCTTCGAGGATCACCGAGTCTCCGCGGTGGACCAGCCGGGCGTGGCGGCGCGACACGGAGAGGATCTCGGGCAGACTGATGGAGGCGACGCTCGAGCGCCCGACGTCGCGCGCATCGTCGGGAGAGAGCCGGTAGCGGGTGCCGAGGCGCTTGCCCTCGGGGTGGGCGATGAGGATGATGTTCGCCTCGACCCCCTCGGCCAGCTCGGAGGTTCTGGAGGCGCGAATCACCGCCCCGTAGTCGTGGGTCAGCCCACTCTCGGAGACGGCGGACAGGTCGATGCCGTCGGTGTGAGAGTCCGAATCGGCCGGGCGGCTCGGGGCCGGCTGGGAATCGCTGGAGCGGCTCATGACATGGCACCACCAAAAGGCGGCGGATCGTCTATGGAAAGGACCCATGCAGGCTACCACCGCCCCCGAAGACGGTCAATTTGCCCGGATGGCACCTGACAGACCCCGAGAGCGGCAACGCTCCCGGCCGGGGCACCGCTCCTAGGTCGACAACGCCAAGAACCGGTCCAGAATGCCGTCCGCCCGCTCCGAGGGACCGAGGATCTCGTCGAGCAGCGCCGGGTCGGCATCCGGGGGCAGGTACTCGTCCCGGTACATCATCAGCCGCTCGCGAATGTGGGACTCGGTCAGCTCGCTGTGGAACTGCGAGCCGTAGACCGGCTTGCCTTCGAGCCGGATGGCCTGGTGGGGGCAGCGTTCGGACCGGGCGAGGACCTGGAACCCCGGCGGCAGGACGCCGATCCGGTCGTGGTGGCCGAGCTGTACCGCGAAGCGCCGGGGGAAGCCGGCGAACAGTGGATCCCGGGCGCCCTCGGCGGTCAGCTCGACGGCGTGGGTGCCCACCTCCTCGTTCTCGTGATCGGCGATCACCGTGCCGCCGCAGGCCCAGGCGAGGAACTGATGCCCCCAGCAGGAGCCGAAGAGGGGACGGTCGTCGTCGATCAGCCGCAGCACCACCTCGGCCAGCGGCGCGGTGAACGGGTGCTCCCGGGTCGCCGAGTGGCCGCCCGCGCCGCCGATCAGGACGGCGTCGAACCCCGCGACGTCCTCCCAGGCGATCGCCGGATCGTCCACCAGGTTGTGGGTCGCGAGCTGCTCGGGGCGCAGGCCGCAGCGCTCGAGGAAGCAGAGGTACTCCTGCTGCTCCGCGACCCGATGGCCGCGGATCTGGACCAGCAGCACCCGGAGGGCTTCGCGCGCCTTGCCCATCCCTCCGGTCCAGGCCACGTCAGGACAGCCCTAGGGCCGCCCGGGCCGCGTGGCCCGCGATCTCGGGGTTCTCCCGGAGCCGGCGGATCGAATACGCGTACCACTCGCGCCCGTAGGGCGTGTAGACGCGCATGCGGTGGCCACCGTCGATGAGGATCTTGCGCAGCTCCTCATCCACCCCCAGGAGCATCTGGAACTCGTACTCGTCCGGCCCGAGGTCGAGCCGGTCGATCAGCTCGACCGCGGCGCACACGAGGTACTCGTCGTGGGTGGCGATCCCCACGTAGACCCCCTGGCGGAAGAGCTTCTCGAGGGCCGCGACGAAGTTGCGGCGCACCACGTCGTGGCCCTTCCAGGCGATGGTCCGGGGCTCGATGTAGATCCCCTTACACAGCCGGACGTTGGCTCCGCTTCGCGGCAGCTCGCCGATGTCCGCGAGCGTGCGGCGCATGTAGGCCTGGAAGACGCACCCCACGTTGCCGTAGCGTGCGTGCAGATCCCGGTAGATACGCAGTGCCGCGTCCGTGGTCGTGGCGTCTTCCATGTCGATGCGCACGAAGTTGCCGAGCTCCTTCGCCTTCGAGACGATCCGCTCCGCGTTCTCGTGGGCCAGGGCCTCATCGATCTCGAGGCCGAACATGGTCAGCTTGATCGACAGGTTGGAGTCGATGTCTTCGCGCTCGATCGCCTCGAGCACCTGGACGCACTCCTCGGTGAACTCGCGGGCCCGCCCGGGCTCGAGGACCTCCTCGCCGAGGACGTCCATGGTCGCCATGGCGCCGCCCTGGTTGAGCCCGCGCACGGTGGCCACCGCCTTGTCCAGGCTGTCTCCCGCCACGTAGCGGCGGGCGAACCGCTGGACGATCGGCTTCGGAACCAGGGGCAGGGTGCTGACCAGCAGACGGTTGAACACACTCATCCCTCAGATCTCTCCCTCAGACCCGGACGCGGCCGCCCGCTCGGGGCAGCCACCCCGGTGGGTATGTCAGGCCGTGGCTTCGGTGTCCGTGGTCGTGGCCGGTGTCTCGACGACCCAGCGGACCGACTTCGAGCAGGGGCAGGTGCCCGCCACCCGGCGCAGAGACGGAAGCTCCCGCGCCGCCTCGTCGGTGCTCATCTCGCCGGCATCGACCTTGTGCAGCCGCTCGACGAAGCCGCGGAAGTCGCTCGACGCCAGGTAGGACTCGGGCAGGGCCTGGCGCAGGTGCTCCAGGTACTCCTCCACGGTGTCGAAGGTCTCGCCGCGGGAACCGATCTTCGAGAACGCCGGCACGCCGCGACGGCGGAAGAACTCCCGGTGCGGCAGGTAGAGGAGCTCCTCGGGCTTGACGCCCTGGACGATCTCGCCCTTCTCCAGCCGCTCGAGGGCGGCGTTGGCTTCCGGCAGGTCGAGCTCCGGCAGGCGCGCCCTGAGATAGCGCATGTTGAGGTCGCGCACCACCTTCGCCACCTCGCCGTAGTACTGGCTCTGGGCCTCCTCGTTCTTCATCGGCTTCAGGCCGAAGCGCACGTTGGTGGCGCCGCCGCGCTCGTCGCCGAACATCTCCAGGCCGCGGGGCAGCCACTTGTTGAGGACCTTCTGCATCATGTCGATGGTGATGTAGACCTCGCCCTGGGCGGCGTGCTGGGCCCAGCGGCGCATCGGCACGACGCCGGTGGCGAGATGGAAGGCCTCTTCTCGGAGCATCTGGGGCATGCTCTCGGCCATCGGCTGGTAGGCGCTCACCTTCTGCATGGCGAGCTGGTACTTGCCCACCCGATCGATCAGGCAGCAGAAGGTGATGTTGTCGACGAAGGAGTCGAAGTCGATGTTGAACGCGCCGAGCAGATGGGAGCCGGTCTGCATGGAGAGGATCTCCTCCACCAGGTCGGCGCTCGATTGGTCGCTGACGCTCGACCAGTCGTCCTCGACCAGCAGGTGGAGCATCTGGTAGCCGTGGCGCAGCTCCTCGGCCATCATGCGCAGCACCCAGAACTGCTCCTCCTCCTGCTGGGCCCGGGCGAGGGTCAGGCGGTGCTGCTGGATCGAGCCGAACTCGGTCGACGCCTGGGCCTTGATCGCCCCGAACAGGTGCTTCGCCTGGTCCGGGTGGAGCTCGGACGCCCGCTGGGCCTTCGGCTTGCCCTTGTGCTCCCCGACCTCGACCTCGCTGCACATCCCCATCTCACGGTAGGCGCACAGCTCCATGCGCGGATCGTTGGGGAAGTGCTTCTCCCAATGGTCCATCAGGAAGTCGAAGTCGTTGAGGTAGGTGTCCTTCCACTTGGTCACCGCGTCGTGGAACTGCTTGGGCAAGGTGGTGGTTCGAACGTTCATGTCGGCTGACTCCTCGCGTTCTCGCTGTCTGCTGCGCCGGCTGCGCGCCGCGTCCTCTCTCTCGCCGCCCGACCGGCCCCGATCGGGTCGCTCAGGCGTGCCCCAGATCCTTGACGTAGGCGGTCAAGGGCGCCTGCTCGAAGCCGAGGGAGCGGAAAAAGCCTGCCACGTCGCCCATCTCGTCCTCGTCGACCAGGGTGCGGACCTCGGTCGCTCCCTGCTCCTGGAAGTGGGCCAGGACGGCCTCCGCCATCCGGCGTCCGACGGCCTTGCCGCGGGCGTCGGGGTCGACTCCCAGGACCTCGATCCACCCGGTGGCGTGCTCGAGGCCGAACTCGCCGCTGCGCACTTCGCCGAGCATGAAGCCGACTACATCTCCATCGACCTCGGCGACCACCGACGCGTCGGGATCCCTGCGGATGTAGTAACCGAGCCGGCGCTCCCAGACTTCCGGCCGGTACTCGCCGCCGATCTTCTCGTCGATCCGTACGATGTCTCCGATGTCCAGCTCATCGGCCGGTCGGACACGGACCTCGTCTTTCGTCTCTGGCATTGGGTCGCTTCCCGCGATGATGGTGGTGAACGGTGGGCGAGCGAACGGTGCGGCTCGTCCCGGGCGGTCCGAAGCCCAGGCGCCGGTCGGGTGCTCGATCCGGCGCTCGTCTCGGGTCGCGGCCGCACCTCCGGGCCGGGTCCGGACGGCTCTGGGCGCCGCGGATTCTACCGTGGAGCCGGGGCCCTCGCAAAGACGCACCGCTCCGGTACGGCCCGCCCGTGCTTCGCGTATGCTCGGCCGGCCATGGATTCCGAGCCGCCACAGACGACCGCCGCCCCCGCCGTCACCGGAAGCGCCGGCCGCGACTGGCGGGTCCACGGCGCGCTGCTCGCCGTCCAGGTGATCTTCGGCGGCTTCCACGTGGTCGCCAAGGCGGTGCTCACCGACCTCGACCCGTTCGCCCTGGTGGGCATCCGGGTGTTCCTGGCGACGCCGATCCTCGTCGCCCTGGCCTGGTGGGTGGACCGGGTGATACCGCGGCTTTCGGACCTGCCTCTGCTGGCGTTGCTCGGGTTTCTCGGGGTGTTCGCCAATCAGCTTCTGTTCATCAACGGCCTGGAGCGCACCGCCGCGACCAACGCGGCCATCTTGATGCCCTCGATCCCCGTGTTCGCGGTGGCCGTGGGAGCGCTGCTCGGGGTGGAGCGCGTGGGCTGGGTGCGGGCGGCGGGGATCGGGCTGGCCGCAACGGGAGCGCTGGTGATGGTGAATCCGCTGCGGTTTTCGCTGGCGGACGGGTCGCTCTCCGGGAACCTGATGATTCTCGGCAACTGTCTCTGCTTCGCCACGTTTTTGGTGGTGCAGCGGCCGATCCTGAGGCGGCTTCCCTGGCGTACGGTGATCGCGGGGGCGTTCGTGTTCGGCGCGCTGGGGATGGTGGTGGTGACGGGGCCGCGGGTGGCGGCGGTCGAGCTCTCGGCGTTGCCGGCGGGGGTGTGGTGGGGGGTGGCGTACATCGTGCTGTTGCCGACGGTGTTGAGCTATTCGCTGAACACGTGGGCGGTGCGGCGGTCGTCGCCTTCGTTGACGGCGGCGTATACGACGGTGCAGCCGGTGGCGACGGCGGTGTTGGCGGCGGTGTTTCTGGCGGAGGCTCCGGGGTGGGTGCAGGGGGTCGGGTTCGGGTTGATCGCGGGTGGGTTGTGGGTGGTGTCGCGGAATCGGTGAGCCGGGGTTGCTGGTGTGGAGCGGGTTGACTTCGATGGGGCGGACCTTCGATGGGGCATGGCCGGGAGCGTCTCGGGGCCTCCCGGCCGGGGACCGGCCTGCGCTCGGTGGTGGCATGATGCAGGGCTCGGCCTCGGTTCAGGAGGGCGGCGAGCCGGTGTCGTCAAGGAGCCGTTCCTGCGCGCGCCCTCCTTCAACGCCCCCGGCCGGGAGGCCCCGAGACGCTCCACCCATCAGCCATTCGTTGCCGTAGCGGACGTGTGGCGCTGTCGTTCCGGGAGCACAGTCTGAGAGCGGAGCGAGCGGCCGCTTGGCGGTTCCGCCACAGGAGGGCCGCGCAGACTCCTGGCGACTGTCACTGCCCTGGGAGCCGATCGGCCGGCACAGGTCCGGCCGCTTCAAGCGCTCTGCTCGAGCAGAGTGAACTGCGACGTAGGAAGAAGATGGCTCGCCGGCACCCACGACGAAGGCCTCCCGGAGAAGACGGCCGGGCGGTGGCGTCCCTCACCCCCCGCGAGGGGGGAGAGGGAACGAGGGAGCTGGGGGGCGATCTTGACGAACCGGGGGCAGGCGCCCCCTTCTCCCCGCGCGGGGAGAAGGGGGACGGGGGGTTATGGGGCGACCTGATTACCTACGTGCTCGTGGGCGTGGTAGCTGGAGCGCACGAGGGGGCCGGCTTCGCAATGGAGGAAGCCTAGCTCCATGGCGTACTCCCGGTACTCGCCGAAGCGCTCCGGGGTGACGTAGCGGTCGACCGGCATGTGGTTTCTGGTCGGCTGGAGGTACTGGCCGATGGCCAGGACCTGGACGCCGGCGTCGCGGATGTCCCGAATGGTGCCCTCGACCTCGTCGTCCCGCTCTCCCAGGCCGACCATGATGGAGGTCTTGGTGCGGCCTCCGTACTCCCCCGCCTCCACCCGGCGCGAGGCTTCCCGCAGCAGGTCGAGGCTCCGCTCGTACTTCGAGCCCGGCCGGGCTTCGCGGTAGAGCCGAGGGACGGTCTCCATGTTGTGGGAGAAGACCTCCGGCCGGGCGCCGAGGACGATGTCGAGGGCGTCGTCGACACCCCGGAAGTCGGGGGTCAAGACTTCGACGGCGCACTCGGGGGAGCGGCGGTGGATCGCCTCGATCGTCTGGCAGAAGTGGCCGGCGCCGCCGTCGGGCAGGTCGTCCCGGTCGACGGAGGTGATGACCGCGTGGGAGAGGCCCATGGTGGCGACGGCCCGGGCCACGTTCTCCGGCTCGTCCGCCTCGACCCCCGGGTTCGGGCGGCCGGTGTGGACCGAGCAGAAGCCGCACTTCCTGGTGCAGGTGTCGCCCAGGATCATGAAGGTGGCGGTGCCGTGCTCGCCCCAGCACTCGTAGATGTTCGGGCACCGGGCCTCGGTGCACACGGTGTTGAGCGACAGGTTGCCGACGAGCTTCTTGACCTCGTGGTAGCGCTCCGGCGTCGCGAGCCGGATGCGCAACCATTCGGGCCGGGGCTCGCGCTTGCGTGCTGGCGCGCCCGCGTCGCCCTTGGGTTCACCGATCTGGACCAGCTTCGAGGAGGTGGTTCGGGGCATGCGTTCGATTCCCGGAGAGGTCGAGGGTGTGGTGCGATTGGCGCCGGACGGGGCGCTCGCCCCGCCGGGCCGTCGCTGAAGTCTACAGGATCACCCGCGGCTGCTCGATCCCCTTCTCCCGCACGCCCCGTCCCAGGCCCCTGAAGCGGCCGGACCTGTGCCGGCCGATGGCCCGATGGCCCGGACAGCAGGCCCTCCCCGACCGGCCCCGACCGGCGACGCCCCCCGCACGAACGCCTCCCGGCTACGCCGGAACGAAGTAGGCGTGGAAGCCAAGGTGGATCTGGGAGCGGAGCGGCAGCCGCGCGATCGGACCGCCGGCGAGGTCGAATGCGTCGAACAGCAGGAAGGTCAACTCCCGCGTCTCGGCGTCGAGCTCCTGGACGATCACCACGCCGCCGTCGCCCGCCGGGTCGCCCACGAACACCGGCTCGCCTCCCAGGTAGCGCCTGGGCGGAGCCTGCCAGATGTCGGCCACCGCACCGCCGCCGAACTCGATCGACTCCACCTGGTCGAAGAACTTCCGCCCCCGCTGGCCGGTGGCCGAGATGGCGAGCATCCAGAACCGGTCCGAGGGCCCGAGGCTCCGTCGCGGGTCGAGGGCCGGGAAATCGGCGGCCAGGTTGTGGGGCACCTCCCGGCGCTCGACGAGCTTGCCGCGCGCCGGGTCGACGACGAAGCGCACCGGGTGGGCCGGCCGCACGTCGACGAAGAGATCGGGGATCACCTGGTAGTCGGGGTAGGCCGGCTCCTCCAGCTCGATCACGTCGACGATCAGCCTCTGGTTCTCCTCGTAGGCGTTGATCTGGTGCAGGCAGTAGCCCCGGCCCACCGGCACCCGGCAAACCTCTTCGCCGCTCTCCCGGTCCACCACCAGGAGCTGGCTCCCCCGCTCCGGCTGCCACGAGAGGCAATCCATGACGGTCGCCTCCCCGGTCGCCAGGCCGGCCATGTCGAGGAGGTGGGGATGGATGAAGAAGATCGCGAAGCGGGGCGAGAGGCCGAAGTCGTGGAGGGAGCAGGGGAAGGGCAACGGAGCCCGCTTGCGGTAGACGAGGTCGCCCGACGGGTCGAACCGGTAGACGTTCAGGGTCGGGCGGGCGGCGGCGAACGAGACGCCGAAGTTGAACATCTCGCCGGTCGAGAGGTCGAACGTGGGGTGGGCGGAGAACGGCGCCAGCGGGTTGAGCCGCCGGCCGAAGGTGTGCTCGCCCCGGGTCTCGAGGGTCTCGGGATCGAGCTCCCAGGGCAGGCCCTGCTCGCCGAACGCCAGGAGCTTGCCGGCGAAGGGGTAGACCGACACGTTGACCGGCGAGACCAGAGCCACGCCGTGGAGCAACCGATCGCCCTGGAAGCCGGTTCCGAACGCGCGGTAGAGGGCCCGGCCTTCGCGCTCCTCGTCGGCGAGCTTGGTGCCCCGCACGAAGCGGTGGGTGACCCGCACGCCGCCCTCGCCGAAACGGAGCGCGCAGACCATGCCGTCGCCGTCCAGCCAGTGGCGATAGCGGACGTCCCCGCGCTGGAACCGGGCCGGACCGTTCAGGTAGTAGGTGCCCCGGAGGAAGTCGGGCACCGCCCCCTCGGACGGCTCGACGGCGTAGGAGCCCTCCTCCGGAACGGTGTCGAAGACCCGCTCGAGAAGCGGCGCCAGATCGGTCTCGGCTCCACGGCCGGGCTCTTGGGTTTGGACGGTCACGACAGTACCTCCTGGGTTGCACTCGTCTCCACGCCTGCCGACGCCGGCGGCGCAGCACGAAAGCGGTCGAGAACGGTCGGGTCGAAGGACCACGCGTACGGTTCTGATTCGGACGACGGAACGGACCGGTTTCGCTCCTCGCAGGCGGCCCACCGGAGCGCGAAGTCCTCCGGGTCGAACCGGATCGCGGCGAGGTCGATGCCCTCGACGAAGCCCCGGTCGGTCCGCACCCTGGGCTCGCCGAGCACCACCGAGGCGGCGTGGGCGACCAGGAACCGCGCGAGCTCTTCGAGGTTCTCCACCTGCCGGGCGAGCTCCCGCTTCGCCTCCTCCACCGATACGCCGATGCGGTAGAAGGTCGCCTCCGCCCGGCGGAGCGTGCCGACCTCGGTGAAGTCGAAGAGCACCGGGCCCGCCGGAGCCTCATGGGAGGAGTCCCGCTTCCAGCGGTAGAAGTCCGAGAGGAAGCGCTGGAGCCCCCGGTTGGTCGGCCCCAGCCGCGAGAAGAGGCGCAGGAACGCCAGGCCGAAGCGCCGGTCGGTGAGCAGCTCGTTCAGGAACGGGAAGACGTAGAACGCGAAGTAGATCGACAGCTCCCAGACGTACTTGAGGCTGAATACCTCCTGGTCGCCCAGGGCGTCGTAGCAGTCGGCGTAGCTCGGCACGTAGGCGCCGTAGACCGAGCGCATGAGCTGCTCGCTCTGGCGGCAGCGCGAGGCGAGCTCGTCCGGGTCCTCGGTCTCGATGGCGGCGACGATCAGCGTGTTGTGGATCGCGATGAGGTCGCTCCCCGGGCTGTAGAGGGGGTCCGAGAACCGTCCCGACTCCCCCGTCAGGGCCCACCGCTCGGCGCTGATCGTCTGCACGCAGTCGTAGGAGAAGCTGCGGAAGCCGCCGAAGTCGAGCACCTTCCGGTGGGGCAGGTCGCGGGCGAGGAGCGGGAACCGCTTCGAGATCCACGCCGTCGCCTTCTCCACCGAGAAGACGTCGCTCGGATCGATCGTCGCCTTGTCGAAGACCAGACCCAGGCTGGTCTTGCCCCGGAGAGGAATGACCCAGAACCAGAACCCCTCGCCGGCGAAGTGGTTGGTCGCCAGCCAGGCCGGCAGGTGGCCCTGGAGGCGCCGGCGGGGATCGAGCCGCCGCTCCCGCGGAGTCTGGTCGGAGAGGCGCTCGACGTCGATCAGGCCGTCGACCCACCAGAAGAAGGAGCCGTGGTCGATCAGGTTGGAGCGGGCTAGGTCCATGCGCCGGGCGAGGTACCGGTTCCGGCCGGTGGTATCGACGAACCAGCGGGCCGCCACCTCGCGGCGACCGTCACCGGTCTCGAAGGCGAGGCGGTGGGGCGCGTCGTCCCCCGCCAGCTCCACCTCGAGCTCCGAAGCGCCGAGCGCGAGCTCGAAGCGGGGGGACTCCCGATTCCTCCGCAGGAGCTCCGCCTCCGTCCGGTTGCGGTCGAGCTGGTAGCTGGCGACGTTCGAGACGGTCCGGATGAACGACTGGTGGTAGTCCTCGAACCCGGAGCCGTCGGCCCCGGCCGTGCCGGAGCCTCGCCAGTGGAAGCGCAGGTTGTACTTCAGGAAGTGGTCGGTGAGGAGGTACTCCTCGAGATCGAGCACCTTGCCGAAGTAGTGGCCCGCGAGCTGGACCAGCGACTCCCCCACCTTCTGGCGCTCCGGCGGGATCTCGGCGCGCTTCTCGACCAGGAGCACCGTGCGCTCCGTCTCGAGCAGCAGGTGACGGGCGAGGGTGAGGCCGGCGAGGCCACCCCCCAGGATCGCCACGTCGTAGGCCGTTCGCCCGCTCATCGCTCCTCTCCTCGCCCCCCGCCCTCGGCCACCGGCTGATCGAACACCGAGCCGAAGAAGATCGACCGGCGGCGCTCGAGCATGTCGCCGATCGCCGCCGTCATCCGCCGCCGCACCTCGGCGCTGATCGAGCGCACGACCTCCGGGTCGTCGGCAGCCTCGGGACCGTGCTCTTCTTCCACGTGGAGCGGCGGCAGCACCCAGGTGTGCCACTTGGACGGCAGCGGGACCGGCAACAACGGGAACGTCGGAGTGATGGGCAGGTAGGGCCACTCGCTGTAGCGCTTCCACCAGCCCCAGTCGATCCGCCCCAGAATGGGGAAGATCTCGGCGCTCCCCACGGTGACGAACGGGATGATCGGCGCCCGGTTCCGGAGCGCCATCCTCACATACTCGTCGCGCCCGAACTTGCCCAGCCGGTAGGCCCGGCGGTACGGCGTGAACGCGCCCCGGATCCCCTCCGGGAAGATCCCCACCAACCCACCGCGCTCGAGCACCCAGTCGGCGTTCTCCTGACAAGCCATGATGCCGCCGAGCTTGGTCATGAAGTTGGCCAGGAACGGGAACTTGGTGAGCGTCGGGTGGAGCAGGAAGCGGGGGTAGCGGTCGGCTTCCCGCACCAGGAGGTGAAGCGCCATGACGCCGTCGTAGGGCATGAAGCCCCGGTGAACGCCGGTCAGCACCCCCGCGCCCGAGCGCGGCACGTGCTCGACGCCCCGCGTCTCGATCCGCCAGTAGGCGTCGTGGAGGAAGCGGAAGAGGGTCCGCCCGTAGCGCGCCACGTACTCCCGGTCCATGCCGAACGGGTCGATGCCCTCGCTGCCCCACTCCCAGAGCGGGTCAGGTGGATCGGCCTCTTCGCCGGCGCGGCGTCCCGGCCGGGCCGCGAGCGCCGCGGCAGCCTCGGCCGTAGACCTCTCCGCCCGGAAGCCGAGCTCCGCGGCCGTCCGCTCGCCGGCCGCGCTCCACGGGTAGCGGAGGAAGTCGACCCGGTCCGGCGGATGGACCGGCAGGAGCCCGCCCGCCACGCGGCGCACACCTCGCTGGAGCCACAGGGGAATGGCCAGCCGATGGCCGCCTGCGAGGCGCACCGCGCGGTGGACCGGCGCCGTCCCCCGGGGCACTACGTGGTAGACCCGGGGCTCGGAGCCCTCTGCCGGAGCCGGCGCATCGACGGCGAGGGCCACCGCGCGCGCCAGATCCTCCGGCGCCAGGAGCTGGATCGACGGATCGAACCCGGGCACGGTGAGCGCGATCGGCCGGCCCAGGAGCCGGCTGAAGAAGTCCCGGCCACCCGGCACCGGCGTGGGCGCCGCCCGCAGCACGGTCAGGCGGCTGTCGGAGCCGGCGACCGCCTCCCGCGCCAGCTCCTCAAGCACGCGCCAGCTCTCCGAGACCCGATTGTCGCTCGGGCGGGGCTTGAAGCGGTCCTCGGAGAGGAGACCGAGATGCTGGTGGCTCGGCGGGCAGACCTCGATGCTGGAGAGCAGCACGATCCGGGGCACGCCGGCCTCGACTGCTGCTTCGAGCACGGAGCGGGCGTCCTCCTCGTCCGTCACCCCCCGTGGATCACCGGCGCGGGACGCCGCGGCGTAGACCAGCGCCCGCGCCCCGGAGAGGGTCTCGACCAGGCCCGCGTCCGGGGCGTCGATCAGCACCCACGTTCCGCCCTGGTCTGTCATCGCCCGGAGCCGCCCGAAGACGGCTTCCGTCAGGGCGTCTCGTGCACCGGCGTAGACCAGCGCGCCTTCGGCCGACCGTCGATCGCTGTTCTCCATCACAGCACCCCTTCGAGAGAGCGTGCACCCACCTCCCGGCCCCGCGGGCCGGCGGCCACCCCTTCGGCCCGGGAGCCCAACACGGCCTCGGCCGCCCGGAGCGCCGAGACGATGACCGGGGTGATGCCGCCGCCCGGCCGCGTCCAGTGGCCGGCCAGGTAGAGGTCGCCGACCGGCGTGCGGACCGACGGGCGGCCGTCGCCGAGCTGCTCCGGTGACATCTCCCAGCCGAGCATGGCCCCGGCGGTGTTGCCGGTGAAGCGCCAGGAGGTCTTGGCCGATGCGGAGAGCTTGACCACGATCTTGTCACCGATCCCCGGAATCACCCGCTCCAGGTGGGAGGTCACCAGCTCCTCCACCCGGGCCTTGTGGGCCGCCCAGTCGGTCACCTGGTCGAACTCGAGCTCCTGGACCTTCTGGAGGATCACGATCTGCCCGCCCGGCGGGGCGATCCCCGGCTCGTAAAGGGTCGGCACGAAGATCTTGCAGATGAGGGCGTCCCGGCCCACCCGGTCGGGGTCCCAGCGGGCCCAGTAGTACCCCTGGGCCTCCTCCAGGGCCGCCTCGTCCACGTCGCGCAAGCCGATGTGGGTCAAGAAGCAGGGATAGGTCGGCTTGAGGCCTTTGACCGCGGCCAGCGCCTCCGCGCCCACGTGCTCGATCCCCACCAGCCGCTCGTAGGTCTGCACCAGGTCGGCGTTCGAGATGACGGCGCCGGTCTCGACGCTCCAGCGACCCCGGAGCGGCCCCCGGACCGTCTCCATCTCGACCCCCCGCGCGGCACCGTCCACGACCCGGATCCGGTCGACGCGCGTCGAGGTCAGGATGTCGCCGCCGCGCTCCTCGAAGCGGAGCGCGAGCTCGTCGGCGAACGCCTGGGAGCCGCCCTCCGGGTAGTAATTGCCGAGGAAGTAGGAGAGCCGGAGCATCGAGTCGAAGACGAACGAGGTGCGGCAGGGGGGCGAGCCCCAGTGCGGGCAGTCGGCGGTCAGCAGAAGCTTCAGCTTCTCGCTCCGAAAGTGGCGGTCGAGGACGTCGCGCACCGTCCAGGCCCGGAACCGCTCCAGGCGCGGTACCGCACGCTCGCGGAAGTAGGCCAGGAGGCCGAGGAGGTAGGCCTCGCGGACCTCGGCGAAGAAGGCGTCCAGGGCGTCGGCCTCCTCCGGGAACTCGGCGGCGAGACGCGCCCGGTAGGCGTCGTAGTCGGCCGGTACGCGGAAGCGGGAGCCGTCCGGGAAGTGGAAGGTGTCGACCGGGTCCATCTTGACCCAGCCGGTCTCGATGCCCAGGTCGCCGAGCAGGCGGCCGGTCAGGGTCTCCGGGTTGCCGAGGAGGGGATAGAAGTGGGTCGCGGCGTCGAACGTGTAGCCGGCGCGGCGGAAGGTGGAGCAGAAGCCGCCGGCCATGTAGTGCTGCTCCACCAGCAGCACCGACAGCCCGCCCCGCGCCAGCAGGTTCGCCGCCACCAGGCCGGCCACCCCCGCACCGACGATGACGGCGTCGTAGGAGGGGCGGGGCCCGTCCGTGCGCAGGCCGCGATAGGGCCGCTTCACGGTCCCCCCTCCGCCGGCCCTGCGTCCCCGTCGTCGGGCCGGTTTCGGCCGTAGGCTTCGTGCGCCTCCACGAACCCCCCCGAAGCGATCGCCCCGGCCATCGACAGCTCCCCTGCGAGGAGCGTCGCGGCGGTGATCTCCGCCAGCTTGCCCACCTTGCCGCTCCCCACGCAGCCGAGCATCCCCAGGCACTCCTGCGCCGTCCCGAGGCCGGTGCCGCCGCCGACGGTGGCCACCGTCAGCGACGGCAGGGTGACCGAGGCGTAGAGGTCGCCGTCCGCCGTCCGCTCGAAGCGGGTGATCCCGACCGCCGAGTTGGCGACGTTCGCCACGTCCTGGCCGCAGGCGATGAAGAGCGCGGTCAGACCGTTGGCGAAGTGGCCGTTGTAGCCGAAGGTCCCGGCCTGGAGATGGCCCACCACCGTGTGCTCCCAGAGGTCGACCATCGCCTCCGGGGTCGTTTGCAGCACGGCGCGGACCGTGCGTCGGGGCAGCAGCGCGCCGGCCACCACCCACTTGCCCTTGCCGCCGGCCAGGAGCGAGCCGCTCGCCCGCTTCTCGGACATGGCGCCGCTCATGATCAGGTAGCGCTCCGCCGCCGTGTGCTCGACGATCCAGGCACACGCCCGGTCGGCGGCCTTGGCGATCATGTTCATGCCGTGGGCGTCGCCGGTGGCGAAGGAGAAGGTGACGATCACCTCCCGGCCGACCACCCGGCATTCGAGCTCGGTCAGGCGGCCGTGGCGCGTCGTGGCCTCCGCCTCCGCCCGAACCTCGTCCAACCGCTCCGGCAGCTCCCGTGCGAAGTCGTGGGCCGCCTCCACGTCGGCCAGCATGAAGACCGGGCAGACCCGGTTGCGGTCGACCGAGAGGCGCGCCGTCGCACCGCCGGAGCGGGTGATCGCCACCATCCCCCGCTCGTAGGAGCGCACCAGCGCGCCCTCGGTGGTCGCGAGCGGCACGTAGAAGCGCCCCCGTGCGTGCTCGCCCAGGACCTCCAAGGGGCCGGCGACGCCGAGCGGCACCTGGGCGGCGCCCACCGGGTTCTCGACATTCCCGCGCATCTCGTCGCTCGAGATGGAGAACGAGCCCACGTGCTCGAGGGAGGCGCCGGTCGCCTCCTCCACCCACGCTCTCCGGGTGGCCACCTGGTCGCGGTCGTAACCCTGGCGCACCAGCCGTGGGACGAGGGCTGGCGCCGCGGGTCCCTCGGCCTCCTCGGGCCTCCCGGTGCGGCGCCGGTCGCTCACCCCGACGCCCCCATCCGCCCGATGACCGACCTGACGACCAGGGCCGAGACGGCGCCGTCCAGGCCGACCGAGGTCACCAGACCGGCCCGGAGCTCGCCGTGGCGGGCCGAGAGGTTCGACGAAGCCGGCGACGGAGCCAGGGCAAGCCCCGGCTCAGGGCGATCGAGCCCGGCGATGCCGGGTATCTCCCCCCGCCGGAGCACCTCGATCAGGGCCGCCGTCTGGAGCGCCCCGGAGGCGCCGAGTGCCTCGCCGAGGGAGCCCTTGACCGCCATCACCGGCAGCTTCGCCCCGCGCTCTCCCAGGGCCTCGGCGAGCCCCCGCGCCTCGGCCCGGTCGACCGCCGGGCTACCGCTCGCCGAGGTGCTCAGGCAGTCGATCTCCAGCGGAGCGCGCCCGGCCCCGCCGGCCTCGGAGAGGGCCGCGCGCACCGCCCGCGCGCAGGTCGCCGCCGTCTTGTCCGGGTCGCGGCCCCGGCTCGGGTCGAAGGCGGTCGCCGCCCCGAGGATCTCGGCGTGGACCGTGGCACCCCGCTCCCGGGCCGCGCTCTCGTCCTCCAGCACCAGGAGCGCCGCCCCCTCGCCCAGGAGGAAGCCCCGCCGCTCCGCGTGGAACGGCACCGCCTCCTCCTCGTTCGCGGCCAGGGCGCCGGCACGCGCGAAGCCGAGGAAGGACTCGAAGCAGAGCTCCTCGGCGCCGCCGGCGACGACCGCCGGGGTGCGGCCGGTCGCCACCAGATCGCGGCCGTACGCCAACGCCTGGAGCCCCGCGGTGGTGCCTCCGGCGATCGTCGCGTTGGGGCCCCTCAGGCGGTGCCAGATGGCGGCCTGGCCGGCGGCGGCGTTGATCACGCTGTTGGCGAAGTCGAAGGGCTTGACGTACTGGGGTCCCGCCTCGAGGGCGCGCCGGTCGAACTCGGCGATGGTCTTGACGCTGCCGAACATGGTCCCCAGGGCGAGGCCCACCTCCTGCTCGTCACGGAGCTCGGCGGTCCAGCCGGCGTCCTCCAGGGCGAGGCCGGCGGCGGCGGCGGCCAGCCGGCCGGTCCGGTCCAGGGGCCGGAGGTTGCCGCCCTCGAGATAGGGCTCCGGCGCGAAGCCGCCGAGCGCGGCGGCCAGCCGGCAGGGTAGCCCCTCGGTGTCGAACGCCTCGACCGGCGCGATCGCCCGCTCCCCGGCCATCAAGGCGTCGTGGAGCGCCGCGACCCGATCGCCCAGGGGAGAGAGCACCCCGAGGCCGGTCACGACCACGCGGCTTCGACTCTTCGGGCCCGCCGTCACGGGTGCCACCTGCGCACCAGCACCGACGCGTTGTTGCCACCGAACGCGTAGGCGTTGTTCATGGCGACCTCGACCGGGTGCTCCCGCGCCTCGTTGGGCACCACGTCCAGGTCGCACTCCGGATCGGGCTCGCGGAAGTTCATGGTCGGCGGGATCTTCCCGCTCCACGCGGCCAGCGCGCAGACCGCCGCCTCGATCGCCGAGGCGGCGCCCATGGTGTGGCCGAGCATCGACTTGACCGAGCTCACCGGCACCCGCCGGGCGCCCGCGCCGAACACGCGGTGGACCGCCAGGGTCTCCAGGCGGTCGTTGGTCGGCGTGCCGGTGCCGTGGGCGCTGACGTACGACACCTCCTCCGGGGCGATGCCGGCCGTGCGGAGGGCCTGCTCCATGGCCCGCGCGGGGCCGTCCCCCTCCGGGTGCGCCGCGGTCATGTGATGAGCATCGCACGACAGGCCGTAGCCCGCGACCTCGGCGTAGATCCTCGCGCCCCGGGCCACCGCGCGCTCCGCCGGCTCGAGCACCAGCACCGCCGCCCCCTCGCCCGGGATCATGCCCTGCCGGTCTTGGTCGAAGGGACGGCAGATCTCCGGCGCGATCGCTCCCAGGCGGGCGAACCCGGTGTAGGTGATGCGCGAGAAGGAGTCCGCCCCACCGGCCAGCATCAGGTCGGCACGGCCCGAGCGCAGCAGGTCGAGCGCGTGGGCGATGGCGTAGTTGCCGGCCGCACAGGCGGTCGGGATCATGGCGTTGGCCCCCATGAAGCCCACCTCGCTCGCCAACTGGGCGGCGATCGTGTGGCACGGATAGCGGGTGACGAGCTCGGAGCCGATCCGGTCGACCTCGCCCGCCACGTAGCGGTCGTTGTAGAGCTCGACCTCCAACGGCTCGCCGGAGGTCGTACCCATGACGACGCCGGCGCGCTCCGGGTCGAGCGCCACCTGGCCCAGGCCGGCGTCGTCCAGAGCGAGGCGGCCGGCCGCCACGGCGAGCTGCGACGCCCGGCCCATGCTCTGGGGGTCCAGGGAGCGAACATGCTCGGCCGGGTCGAAGTCCCGCACCTCGGCCCCCACGTGCACGCTCATCTTCGACGTGTCGAACGACTGGACCGGGGAGAAGCCGCTCCGGCCGGCCAGCAAGGCCTGCCAAAAGACCTCGCGGCCGGTGCCGACCGGAGTGACCGCCCCGATCCCGGTAATGACGACGGACCGTTCCAAGGGCTCAGCCTCGATTCGGGCTCGGTTCGGAGCCCTCAGGCGACCTCCGACTGACCGTCCCGGCTGGACAGGATCTTCTGGGCCAGGGCGACCGCTTCGTCGACGCTGCCGATCTTCTGGAGCTGCTCTTCCGGCAGACCGAGCTTGAACTCG
>Ga0210123_1000059_pt1 | contig 65732 bp, 63 predicted proteins | sample Muzzi_PWB_D2_FD_185535 | JGI IMG/M metagenome (GOLD analysis project Ga0210123, IMG submission 185535) | Wetland microbial communities from San Francisco Bay, California, USA, that impact long-term carbon sequestration - Muzzi_PWB_D2 (SPAdes) | ecosystem: Environmental > Aquatic > Marine >... | reverse complement strand
GGCCCGCCGATCGCCAAGCGACCCGACGACGTGGAAGCCGTAATGGCGGAGGCGGCAGAGCTATGACGGACATGGACGGATTCGAGATCACGCCGGACGAGCTGGCCGATCGTCTGGAAGGGGGCGACGAGCTTCAGGTGCTCGACATTCGGGCCCCGCAACGGCTGGTGTCGGGTAAAGTGGACGCTTCGCGGTTCCACAACGTGACGGGCTCGCAGATCATGAGCATGGACGACCCGGCACAGGCAGGCCTGGACCCCGACACTCCGGTCGCCGTGGTGTGCGGGCACGGCAACTCGAGCCAGTCGGTGACCCACTTCCTTCGCCACAAGGGCTGGACGGCCCGGTCACTCCGCGGCGGCGTGGCGGCCTGGATGAACCTGCTGCGGCGGCGCGAGCTGACGCCGCCCGGCGGCGTCGATCTCTTCCTGCAGATCGACCGAATCGGCAAGGGGTCCCTCGGCTACCTGATCGTCAGCCGCGGCGAGGCCCTGGCCGTCGATCCGTCGCGCGACTGGGAGGTCTGGCGCGACGCGGCCGAGGAAGCCGGAGCCCGACTCGTGGGGACGGCGGATACGCACGTTCACGCGGACTTCATCAGCGGCAGCCCTGCGCTCGCCGCCGGGCTCGGCGTCCTCTACTACCTGCATCCCGACGACGCCGTGTATCCGTATGACGGGCGGCCGGGCCGCCTCGACTTCGAGCCGATCGGCGAAGGCGACGTGATCGAGGTCGGCGATGCCCGCCTCCGCGTCCACCATACGCCCGGTCACACCGAGGGGAGCGTAAGCTTCGCGATCGGCGACGACGCGATCCTCACCGGCGACTTCTTGTTCGTCGGCTCGATCGGCCGACCCGATCTGGCTGGCAAGACCGAAGAGTGGACGGGACGCCTGTGGAACAGCCTCGTCACGGCGCGCGAGGGCTGGCCGGGCCAGGCGGTGATCTATCCGGCCCACTACGGCACCGACGCCGAGCGCAACGCCGATCTCTCGGTGGGACGGCCCCTGGGTGGACTGCTCGCCTCGAACCCGACCCTGTCCATCGATTCGGAGGCCGAGTTCCGAGCCATGGTCGAGCGGGGCATCTCGCAGCCGCCGGACGCCTACCCGATCATCAAGGCGATCAACGTGGGGCTTCGCGAGACGTCGCCGCGGGAGGCCGAGGAGCTGGAGGCCGGCAAGAACGAGTGCGCTCTGGGCTGACGCCGCCCGGCGGTAAGCTCGCGGTCCGATGACGAGGGCCGCCGCATCACTCTGAAAATCGATTTTCAGAGGGTGCGAACGTCCTCCCTGCCCAGGTACCCGCCAGGAAGCAGAGCAGCGCGGCCGCGAGTCCGATCGTATAGGGAGTGACCCACCCCCCCGCCGGCAGCCACCCGAACCGCACCACGACGACGCCCGCGACGCCACCCGCCATGCCGGCGAGCGCGGCGGGGGTTCCCGGCTTCCGGGTGAGCAGCCCTGCCACGACCGGCACGAAGAGGCTCACCGAGAGCAGCGTATAGAAAATACTCAGCGAGCCGATCACCGAGGGCAGCAGGATGGCGAGGCCGATACCTGCCGCTCCACCGGCGACCGCCGCGAGCCGCGCGACCCGGAGAACGTCCCGATCCCCTGCGTCCGGCCTCACGAAGCGCTTGTAGATGTCCTCGGCGAGTGACGTCGAGAGCATGAACAGGATCGCGTCGGCCGAGCTGATCTCCGCGGAGAAGATGGCCGCGAGCGCAAACGCGCCGATCGCCACCGGCACGCCATCGGTGAACACCAGGGGCAACGCCAGCTCGGGGTTCGCCAGGCCCGGGTCGAGGCCCCGCGCGATCATCCCGAACAGGGGAGGGACGATGGCGAACGCCGCCAGCAGGAGTGCGCTCACGATCACGCCCCGGCGCACGGTCTGCTCGTCGCGCCCGCCGTACACCTTCTGGATGAGCCCGGGAGAGACGATGAATGCCGGGGCGAGCAGGAACAGGTATTTCCAGCCCGAGGCTCCACCGGACGTGAATCCGAAGTAGTCGGGGCCCGCGTCCACCGCGCCCCGAACGATTCCGTTCCACCCTCCCACGGTGGACAGCGCGATCGGCAGTGTGACGAGGAGACCGACCAGCAGCACCACGAGCTGCACCAGGTTCACCCAGGCCGACGTCGTGAGCCCGCCCGCCGTGAAATAGAGCGTCATGACGCCCCCCGCGATCAGGCATCCCATCGGCTTGGGGATGCCGGCGACCGCGTCGAGAATCCAGGCTGCCGCGATCAGCTGGCCCGCGAGAATCGCCAATGTGGCGAGCCACATCAGCGACGCGACGACCACGCGCACGGAAGGGCCGTACCGGAGCTCGAGGTAGTCGCCGACCGTGTACAGATCGTGCTCGCGGGCGATGCGCCAGATTCTCGGTCCGATCCACGCGCCGAGGATCCCGGTCCCGATGGCCGCCGATCCCACCCACCACCAGGCAGCCAGGCCGTCGCGGTATCCGAGGCCCGCCGCCCCGACCGTCGAGCCGGCGCCGATGTTCGCCGCGAGGATCGTCCCGCACAGGAGCAGCGGCGAGAGCCGGCGCCCGGCCACGAAAAACGATGCGGTGTCTCCGACCTTCCGACCGGTCCACAGCCCGAGCAGAATGAGCAGGGCGGCGTAGCCCAGTAGCAGGACGAGGGTATAATTCACGGCATGTCGGAGAGCGCCGGAATCCCCTCGATGGACTCGGCGGCGTACACGGAGCGCAGGATGGCCTCGGCCACCACGTCGGCCGCAAGCGCGCCGATCGTCGTCAGATCGTCCCCCTCGCGCTCCCCGGTGGCGAGGGTGAAGATCGTGTCACCGTCCCAGGGGGTGTGCGACGGGACGACGGCGCGGGCGAGTCCGTCCTGCGCCATTTGCGCGACCTTGGTCGCCTCCGCCTTCGTGAGGGTCGCGTTCGTGGCCACGACCCCGATCACTGTGTTGCCGCCGGGTAGCTCGGCCAGGGGGCGTCCTTCGCGGAGGATCTGCGAAGCGCCGGCGAGCTCGTCGCCCTGCTCCGTGCGAACCCCGGCCACCACGCGGCCGGTGCGTGGATCGACCACGTCGCCGACCGGGTTCACGGCGACGACGGCTGCCACGATCAGCCCCGAGGAGAGCGTGATCGAAGCCGTTCCGATTCCGCTCTTCATGGCGCGATCCATGCCGGCGATTTTCCCGACGGTCGCTCCCGCTCCGGCCCCGACGTTCCCCTCGGCGAGGGCTCCGTCCCCTGTCATCGCGGCCTCGGCGGCCCGATATCCGCACTCCGCGTCGGGGCGGATCGAGGGATCGCCGATCGACAGATCGAACAGGATGGCGGCCGGAACGATCGGGACACGTACCGATCCGGCGGGGAAGCCCGATCCACGCTCCTCCAGGAATCGGGACACCCCGGTTGCCACGTCGAGGCCGAAGGCGCTGCCTCCGGACAGCGCGATCCCGTTGACCCGCTGCACGGAGTTGACCGGATCGAGAAGATCGGTCTCCCGCGTACCGGGGGCCCCGCCCCGCACATCGACGCCACCGACGGCGCCGTCCGGCGTCAGGACGACCGTGCATCCGGTCGGTCGAGCCGACAGCGTGTGGTGGCCGGCGTAGACGCCCGGCACGAGGCGAATGTCCCGGCTCTGCGCGCAGGCCCCGGCAGGCACTGCCAGCACGAGCGCGGCGCAGGCTGCGGTCCTTCCCATGGCCCTGAGCAAGCGGATTCCTTCTTCTCGGGGGTCGATCACCCGGTCGGTCCGGGGGTATGTGAGGCGGAAAGAACCGATTCGGGGCGGGAACCGCAACGAGCCGCCGGCGGGATCGCGCGGGCCGCCGCGGTTCGCGGAGTGTGGCACGACCGCAACCCGAACCGGTTCATGAATTCACAACTACTTGCTAATACGTGAGTTGCGCGGAGGCACGCCGGTTGCTTCCCAATTCAAGACATGAGCGAACGCGCCAATTTGCCGACGAACCCCGAGGAACTGATCGCCTGGGCCGCCCGCGCCGATCATTCGAAGCGGGTGCTCAGCTTATTCCTCGGAACGTCGCGGGAGTACATCGAAGAAGACGTGGCTCGTGTCCTGGGCCGAGCGCTGCGCCGCGTGCCCGCGGGCCGGGAGCTCCGCCGCGAGAAAGATCGCAAGATCGTGCGCGCGGTCCGCTGTCTCGTGGACGAGGTGGATCTCGAGGATCGTCGGCTGCGCGAGCTGTACCTGCGCCTGCGCGATGCCGAGCGGCGCGCAGGACTCGGCTGAACAGCTACTCCCTCTACCGACGCAGGCGATGATGATCGACATAACGAAAAACTCCGATCCGGGTCTGAAGACCCCGACGACGCAGGCACGGGCGATCCGCCGAATCGCGCTGTTTCTCGACCGACCGGTCCGCCGGGTCGAAGCCAACCTGCCGGGCGCGCTGCAGGACGTGTTGTGCCGCCTTCCGTGGGAGTCCAGGCTGCGCCGCGATCGGGACCGCGTACTGGTCGAAGATGTGCGCCTCCTGTTCGAGAATGACATCGAACGGGACGACCTGCGCCGTCCGAGCCTGAAGTACCTCCTCGAGCATGCCGAGCGGCGCACGCTCCTGTAGAATCTCCTCCCGCGCGCTCGACCGAGCGCGGCAGTCCCGCCATCCCTATATATTGTCATGTTTCGCCGATGAGACGCCGCGGGGCCGTTGCGCCGGCCCCGGAACCTTATACGAGCCCGCATGATCATCACCCTGACAGAAAACGCCGACCTCGAAGGCGTTCGCGCCGCGCTGGCCGACCTCGGCCTGTGGACCCGGGAGTTCACTGGCGAGCGCGGTACGAACCAGTTTCTCGTGCATGCGCACTCCGGCCGCGTGGAGCGCGCGACGCTCCTCGCGCTCCCCGGGGTGGCGGACGTGTCCGAGACGCCGTCGCAGCATCCGCTCGTCGATGCGCTCGGCCCCTGCGTCGACGTGGCCGGCGTGGCGATCGGAGGTGACGCTCGCCCGGTGCTGATGGCCGGTCCGTGCAGCATCGAGTCGGAGGAGCAGATCCACACGGTGGCCCGCCGCCTTGCCGAGCTGGGTGCGACTTTCCTGCGCGGCGGCGCTTTCAAGCCGCGCACGTCGCCGTATGACTTTCAGGGAGTCGGTCGCGAGGCGCTCGCCTGGATGCGCGCGGCGGCGGACGCGCATGGACTCCGCGTCGTCACCGAGGCGATGTCGGAATCGGCGATGGGTGCCGTCGCGGAAATGGCGGACCTCATCCAGATCGGCTCCCGGAACATGCACAGCACGCCGCTGCTGCAGGCAGCGGGCCGGACGGGTCGTCCGGTGCTCGTGAAGCGCGGCATGGCCGCGACCGTCGAAGAATGGCTGGCCGCCGGCGAGTACTGCCTCGACGCGGGCGCGTCCGCCGTCGTGTTCTGCGAGCGCGGGATCCGCAGCTTCGACAATCGGACGCGAAATCTGCTCGACCTCGCCTCGGTCGCGCTGCTCCGGCACGTGCACCAGCTCCCCGTGATCGTGGATCCGTCGCACGGTCTCGGGCGTCGGGATCTCATCCTGCCGCTGAGCCGAGCGGCGATGGCCGCGGGGGCGTCGGGTCTGCTGGTCGAGGTGCACCCGAGTCCGGGAACGGCGCTGAGCGACGGCCCGCAGGCCGTATCGTTTGAAACGGCGGCCGCCCTGGCGGCTCATCTCGGAACCGACCGCCCGGCGGTGCTCGCGGGCGAGCCCTGAGGGGCAGCGCATGACGCGGCCCGCGTTGTCGGCCGCAGGCTTCCGCGACGCGCTCGAGCGGGTGGCCCACGAAGTCGAAGCCTCTTCCCCCGGCCGTCTGCACTCAGCGACGTGTCACCTGCCGCCCGGCGTGGACCCCCTGGGCCTCTGGGGTGCCGCCACGCCCGACGTCTTCGCGGCCTTCTGGGAGGCGGACGGTGAGACCCTCGCCGGAATCGGCTCCACCCCCGAGACGCCCGAAGCCGACTCTTCGACGGAGGTCGGGATGCCTCGGCGGTTCGGCAGCGTCCCGTTCGCGGAAGGCTGGACGGACGAGGACTGGGGCCCGCTGACCGAGGCTGGATTCGTCCTTCCCCGCTGGACGCTGCACCGGTCTGGTCCGGACGAGGCCGTGAAGGTGACGCTATGCCTGCGCGGAACGGCGGCGCCCGTGGCCGCCTCTGAGCTGGAAGAGGAATTTCGGCAGATACTGGCCGCGTTGGGTGACGGCGAGATGGAGGTTGGCGCCGCGATGATTCCCGGGACGGTTGGAGACGCCGGTCCGGCCCGGTCTCGACCCCCCGCCCCAGAGATTGGACGGACCGAGGAGGCTCGCGCCGCATGGGGGACGGCGGTCCGGGAGGCCCTGGCGGCGATCGGAGCGGGCGAGCTCGCCAAGGTGGTCCTGGCGCGCCGGGTCGCCGAACGGTGTCCCCCGGGTCTCGACGGCGTCGCCGTTCTGCGGCGCCTCCGGGCCGAGGGCTCGGGTCGATTCCGCTTCGGACTTCGGCGGGGAGGGCGAGTCTTCGTCGGTGCGTCGCCAGAGTGCCTGTTCCACAAGCGAGGCCCCGAGGTAGAGGTCGAGGCGCTCGCGGGCACCTACGACCTGGGCACCCAGCAGAACCTCGTCGACGCCGCCGAGCACCTGTTCGCCAGCGGCAAGGACCTGGAAGAGCATGCCCTCGTCGTCCGTGGCGTGATCGAGGCGCTGGAGCCCCTCGCCCTCTCGGTCGTCCCCGACGAATGGCCGCGGGTGCGGGAAGCCCGCCGGCTGGCGCATCTCAGCACGACCATACGGGCGCGAGTCGAGCCCTCGGTGCGGCCGCAGGAGCTCATCGACGCCCTTCACCCCACGCCGGCGGTGGGTGGTCTGCCGCGGAAGTCGGCCCTCGAGCTCATCCGGCGCGTCGAACCGGCACCGCGCGGCTTGTTCGCCGCTCCCGTGGGCTGGATCTCGCCCGACGGGGACGCCTGTCTCGCCGTGGGCATCCGTTCGGCGCTCCTTCTGGGGTCGTACGCGTGGGTGTATGCTGGGGCCGGCATCGTCGGGGCGTCCGACCCGGCGGCGGAGTGGGACGAGACGGCGGCCAAGCTGCGCTGGTTCCGCGAGCTCATGGAACAGGAGGGGGCCGAATGAGCTTTGCGACCCTCCAGGCGGCCTGGGCGCAGTGGTTGATCGATGGTCTCGTCGCGGTCGGTGTGCGCCGGGCAGTCGTCAGCCCCGGGTCGCGTTCCACGCCGCTGGTGCTGGCGCTCGCCCGCGCCGAGGCCGACGGTGAAATCGAGGTGCGCGTGGTCGTGGACGAGCGCGCAGCGGCCTTCGTGGCGCTGGGCCAGGCCCGGGCCACCGGGTGGCCCAGCCTGCTGGTGTGCACGTCCGGCACCGCCGGCGCCCACTACCTGCCGGCGTTGATCGAGGCTTCCGAGGCCCGGATCCCGATGCTGGCCTTGACGGCCGACAGGCCGCCGGAACTGCAGGACCGCGGCGCCTCGCAAACGACCGACCAGTCGGATTTCTACGGCCGCCACGTGCGGTGCAGCTTCGATCTGGGCGTCGCGACGGCCGAGCCGCGCGCGGTGGACGGCCTCGTACGGACCGCACAGCTGGCCGTGCATGCGGCCCGTTGGCCTGATCCCGGGCCCGTGCATCTGAACGCGCCGTTCCGAAAGCCGCTAGAGCCCGACGGCGGGACGCACCCGGCGGTGGAGGCCCTTTCGCGCCGCGTCACGGGGGCGCTGAGAGCCGGGCTCGCCGCGCCCGACATTCCCGTCGCGACACCTTCCGGAGCCACGCTGGACGCCGTCGCCGCCCGGTTGCGGGCCGCGGGCCGCGGGCTGATCGTGCTCGGTCCCTGCGCGCCGCACGCGGCGCCCTCGGGGGAGGCCGTGGCCGCGCTGGCGGCCGCGACCGGTTTCCCGGTGCTCGCGGAGGCTACGAGCCAGCATCGGTTCGGCGACCGCGCCCACGACGCGGCGCTCGACGTGTCGGAGCCGGTGTTCAGCTCGGCGACGTTCCGCGAGAGAGGCGCCCCCGAGATCCTCCTTCAGGTGGGTGCCGCGCCCACCGGGCGGGCGCTGGGAACGTGGATCTCGACGGCCGGCGTCGAGCGGATCGTGCTCGCACGCCACGGCGTGCCCGAGGCCTTCAACCAGGCGGCTCGCATCGTGATCGGCGACCTCGAGCCGGCCCTGCGCGAACTGGCAGACCACGTGCGCGAAGGAGGACCGCCCCCGGTCGACACGGACTGGCTGGAGGCCGTGGAGATGACCGCAGGTCGGGCGCGATGGCTGGCGGTGGACGCCGCCGGCGCCGGCAGCCAGGGGGAGGCGGTGCGGCTCGCCCTGGAGGCCTTGCCCGCGGGCGGGACCCTGGTGCTCGGCAGCAGCATGCCGGTGCGCGACGTGGATCTCTACGTGCCGGCGTCGGCCCGCGGCATCGACGTCCTGTCGCAGCGCGGCGTGGCGGGGATCGACGGTCTGATCGCCGGCGCGGCCGGTGCGGCGGCCGCCTCCAGACGCCCCACGCTTCTGCTGCTCGGGGACGTCAGCTTCCAGCACGACGTCGGCGGACTCGCCCCGGCGGCGGAGATCGAGACGCCGCTCGCGATCGTGACGATTCGCAACGGCGGCGGCCGTCTGTTCGAACTGCTTCCGGTGCACGAGCTGGCCGACGTGAGCGACACGTTCGAGCGCTTCTTCCTCACCCCTCCGACCGTGGACGCGGTGGCGGCGGCGAACGCGTTCGGCGTGCGGGCGCTCCGCGCTGAAGGCGCCGAGGCGCTGAACCGCGCCCTGTCGACGGCGCTGACCGGCCCCGGCGCCACGGTCGTCGAAGCCGTCGTTCGGCCTGGCGGGGTGGAGGCGGCTCGCCGGATCGCCGCCGATCTCGACGCGTGGCTGGCTGGCCCCGAGGGTTGCTTCCCGTCCTGAGATTCCTTCTTCTATCGCGGTCCGGCTCCGCCGCCGTGGCGGGTCCGCCGGAGTCCGGGTTCCACCACACAGATGAATTCCCGCCGGAGAAGGCGATTCGATGAGTTCCGTGAACTGGACGGCCCAGCCGGGCTACGAAGACATCTTCTACGAGAAGTCGGGCGACGGGATCGCGAAGATCACGATCAATCGTCCCGAAGTCCGCAACGCGTTCCGCCCGCTCACGGTGAAGGAGATGCAGCGGGCGTTCGACGATGTGCGCGACGACAGCTCGATCGGCGTCGCGATCCTCACGGGCGTGGGCGACAAGGCGTTCTGCTCCGGCGGCGACCAGTCCGTGCGCAAGAAGGGAGGCTACGCGGGGGACGACAACATCCCGCGTCTCAACGTCCTCGACCTGCAGCGGCAGATCCGCACGCTGCCGATTCCCGTGATCGCGATGGTCAACGGCTACGCGATCGGCGGTGGGCACGTGCTGCACGTCGTGTGCGACCTGACGATCGCGTCGGACAACGCGATCTTCGGCCAGACCGGACCGAAGGTGGGTTCGTTCGACGGAGGCTACGGGTCGTCCTACTTGGCGCGCATCGTCGGACAAAAGAAGGCGCGCGAGATCTGGTACCTGTGCCGCCAGTACGATGCGCACCAAGCGCTCGATATGGGCCTCGTGAACACGGTCGTGCCGCTGGAAGAACTGGAAGAGGAGACCGTGCAGTGGTGCCGGGAGATCCTCCAGCACAGCGCGACCGCCATCCGGCTGCTCAAGGCCGCCCACAACGCCGACTGCGACGGCCAGGCGGGCCTGCAGCAGCTCGCGGGAGACGCGACCCTGCTGTTCTACCTCACCGAGGAGGCGCAGGAGGGGAAGAAGGCATTTCTCGAGAAGCGGAAGCCCGACTTCTCGAAGTACCCGCGCTTTCCGTGAATCGGGTTCGGGCCTGGGCCATCGCGGCCCGGCCCCGCACCCTGCCCGCGGCGGCGGCGCCCGTGGTGGTGGGCACGGCGCTCGCATGGCAGGCTCGCGGCCTGGCGCTGCTTCCCGCGGCCGCGGCCCTGGTCGGCGCCCTCCTCCTCCAGGTGGGCTCGAACTTTGCCAACGATGTCTACGACTATGAGAAGGGTACCGATACCGACGCCCGGCTCGGTCCGCTGCGCGTCACCCAGGCAGGCCTGCTGACGGCCGCCGACGTGAAGCGGGGCATGTGGACGGTGTTCGGCTTCGCCGTTCTCGTCGGCCTGTACCTGACGTGGGTGGCGGGCTGGCCCGTGGTCGTGATCGGTCTCGCGTCGATCGTAGCCGCCGTGGCCTACACGGGCGGGCCGCTCGCCTTCGGCTACCGGGGACTCGGAGATCTGTTCGTGCTCCTGTTCTTCGGGTTCGTCGCCGTGGGCGGGACGGTGTACGTGCAGATGGGCGAGGTGACGGACGCCGCGTGGCCGGCCGGGCTGATGGTGGGCGCCCTGACGACCGCGATCCTCGTGGTCAACAACGTCCGCGACCACGAGACCGACCGGGTGGCCGGCAAGCGGACGTTGCCCGTCGTGCTCGGCCGCACGGCCGGCGTGGTCGAGTACGGGCTCCTCCTCCTGGGTGCCTATGTCGTCGCCTGGTGGATGGTCTGGCGCGGCCTCGTATCGCCCTGGACCCTGCTGGCGTTTCTCACCCTGCCCGCGGCCGTCGTGCTGATCGTGCATCTGCGGAAGTACCGCGGTCCCGTCCTGAACTCCACGCTGGCGCACACCGCGCAGCTCCTGTTTCTGTTCTGCCTCCTGTTCTCGGCCGGGGTCGTGGCCGGGAGCGTTCGGTGAGCGACCGGGGCGCGGGGGCACTCCGGATCGTCGTCACCGATCCCTTCGGCACGACACGCGAGGCCGTCGTGCTCCGCGTGGCGGACGACGCGGGCACGATCGGCTGGGGGGAAGCCTCTCCGCTGGACGGATACTCGCCGGACTCGCTCGGCGACGTGGAGGCCGGCCTCGACGATTGGGCCGCGCGCTGGGAAGGCGGGGAGATCGGCATTGCCGACGGCCTCGGCGACGATCCGGCCCTGGACGACGCGGTCGCGCACCTGCCCGCCGCTCGCTGCGCCATCGACACCGCGCTGCTCGATCTCGAGGCGCGGCGAATCGGCGCCCCGCTCCACGTCCGCTTGCTTGAGCGGCTGCGGCCGGCGCGGGCGGTCCGGCGCGTGCCCGTGGCGGCCCTGGCCGCGCTGTCCGGCGTCACGCGTCCAGGCGCGCCGGCGTCCGGGGTCGCACTCGCAGCCGTGGCCGCCGCGGTCGCCGAGGGCTACAAGACAGTGAAGATCAAAGTGGGAAGCGGCGACGGCTCCGACGCGGTGTTTGCCGCGGAGCTCGCCGAGCTCGGGCGTCTGCGCGCGGCGTTCCCGTACCTGCGGATGCGGCTTGACGTGAACGGGGTCTGGACGCCGTCGCAGGCCCGGGCGAGGCTGCCCGAGCTGAAGCGCCGGATCGGTCCCGAGCTCGTGGAACAGCCGGTCGGACCGGACGAAATGCTCACGTTCGGCCGCTCATCCGTCCCTCTTGCGGCCGACGAGTCGCTGCGCCTTCCCGGCGCGATCGGGGAGTTGGCCGAGACGTGCACGGCCATCGTGCTCAAGCCGATGGTGCTGGGCGGCCCCCGCGCATGTCTGCGCCTGGCCGAGGCGGCGTTCGCCGAGGGCATGCAGGCGATCGTCAGCCACACTTTCGGCGGCCCGCTCGCCCATGCGGCCGCCTGCGAGCTCGCCCTCGCCTTGACGGCGGCCGATCCCTCGGCCGTCGCTCCGGCGACGGGCCTGGCCGGGCACGACGAGCTGGCGCAGCGGGCCGGTCCCTGGATCGTGCCCGCCGAAGTGAAGGGCCACGGGGTGGAGCCGCCATGGTGATGAAGACCGTCCGGTCTCCCGAACCGTGGTCGGTCCGGGTGGCCGCCGGGGAGGCCGGGGAGGCGACCGCCCTGGTGGCGGAGGGCCGGAGCTGGGGATGGGCGGAGCTCGCCGCCGACGTCCGCCGCGAAGCGGCCACGTTGCGTGAGGCCGCCGGCCCTGCGGGGCGCGTCGTTCTGGACGCGTATCCGAAACCGGCGACCGTGATCCGCCTCCTGGCCCTGTTCGATGCAGGAATATGCGCGGCCCCGCTACCACCCGAGCTGCCGGCCGAGGCTCGGACGGAGCGAGTGCGAACACTCGCACCGTGCTTCGACCTGGAAACGGGCACGCACCGCCAGGCGGACGAGGCCGGGGGAGCAGACAGCTGGAAGGTGCGTCCCGGCGCCCCGGTGCGCCGACCCCTGGCCGTGCTGTTCACGTCGGGCAGTTCCGGTGTGCCACGCGCGGTCGAGCTGTCCGCGGACGCCTTCCGGGCGTCGGCCGCGGCGTCGGCGCGTCACCTGGGCTGGCGAGCCGACGACCGGTGGCTTTGCTGCCTGCCGCTCGCGCACGTCGGCGGCCTGTCCGTCGTCACCCGGTGCTTGCTCGCCCGCCGGACGATCGTCCTGACCGACGGATTCGACGCCCCGGCGGTCGCCCGGACCCTCGAGGCCGAAGCCGTGACCCTCGCTTCCTTCGTTCCCACGATGCTGGATCGGTTATTGGCGCTGGAGGACGACTGGCCGGGCCCGACATCCTTGCGGGCAGCGCTGCTCGGCGGCGCGCGGGCCGGAGACGCGTTGTGGCGGAAGATCGAGCGCCGCGGATTTCCGGCCCTCGCGACCTACGGCATGACGGAGACGTGCTCGCAGGTCGCGACCGGGACCCCGGATGCACCCCGTCGCCTGGCACCTCTCGACGGGGCCCGCGTGCGTATCGCGGCCGGCCGTATCGAAGTCGCGGGTCCCATGGTGGCCGATCGGGTCGCGGTCACCGCGTCGGAGGGCGTCTTCACGCCGGACGGCTACCTGCGTACCGGCGATCTCGGTCACGTCGAGGACGGAGCTTTGATCGTCGAGGGCCGCGCCGACGAGATGGTCGTCACAGGGGGAGAGAACGTGGCGCCAGCCGAAGTGGAAGCGATCCTGGAGCAGCATCCGGCGATCCGACGGGCCGTCGTGTTCGGCGTGCCCGACGACACGTGGGGCGAGCTCGTCACGGCCGCGCTGGAGCCGGAGGGCACGCCGCCGCCGGCCGAGGTGCTCCGCGACTGGCTGGCGCAGCGCCTGGCTTCCCACCAGCGGCCACGACGCGTGGCCTGGCTTTCGGAACTGCCGACGACGCCGACAGGGAAGATCGATCGCTCTGCGGCGTTGGCCGCTTCCCGTGATTGCGTCGCGGACCTGTGACGCTCGAACCGGAGGGCGCCGAGATGCTCGACATGTCGCCAGCACGCTTCGAAGCGCTGGTGGCGCGCGCGCTCAGTTTGCTGCCCCCTGAGTTCGAGGCGCACATGGACAACGTGAGCGTCGTGATCGCCGGAGGGCCGGGGCGCGAGCTGCTGTCCTCGCTGGGCGCAGATCCCGACGATCCCGAGGATACGCTGTTCGGGCTCTACGAAGGCATACCGCTCATCGAACGACGGCACGACGACCTCTTGCTTCCCGATCAGATCACGATCTTTCGTCGACCGCTGCTGGAGTACTGCGACAGCGAGGAAGAGGTCGTCGAGGAAGTCCGAATCACCGTGCTCCACGAGATCGGGCACTTCTTCGGGATGGACGAAGATCGCCTGGAAGATCTGGGGTACGGATAAAAAAAGAGACCCGCCCGGCCGGACACTCGCCCCCCCCGCATGCGGCTGCAGAGCAGCCAGGAAACACGAGAATCACAAACCGAACGGGCTCTTTGGCTGTCCCGCCGGCAGGATACTAGATCGCTACAAACCGATTGTCAAGGATGAAACCGTAACAAACCTCGTGGACTTGTCAAATGGGATTTGACGTGTCAAATTTTGTCCCATGCCTCACGCGAACCATGTCCGGATGCCCGGCCTCGGCGAAACCCAACGCGAACTCCTGCACCTTCTGAAACGTCGAGGCCCGTCCACCACCGGAGAGCTGGCGGTAGACTTCGACCTCGCCACTGGCACGCTCCGCGAGCACCTGAAGTCGCTCGAGGCCCGCCGCCTCGTCGAGCGGGTCGGGCGCCGACGCAAAGGTCCCGGTCGCCCTCACGTAATCTACGGGCTCTCCGACGCGGGCGAAGCCCTGTTCCCCGCCGGCGAGGCCGATCTGTTGGTCAATCTCATCAAGTTTCTGCTGGACACCGACCGCGACGATGTGATCGACGAGTTCTTCGAACACCGGGTCGACCAGGTCTACAGCGAGGCGGCGGAGCGGGTCGAGAGAATGACCGTCGAGCGCCGCGCGGAAGAGGTCGTCCGGATCCTGGCGGACGCCGGCTTCATGCCCGAGATCAAGACGGATGAGAAGACCGGCGATATGATCGTCAAGCTCTGTCATTGCCCGCTGAAGTCGGTGATCGCCGTCACACGGCGTCCGTGTGCCGCCGAGGAGCGGTTCGTAGCGCAGGTCTTGGGCGCCGACCTGGAGCGGCTCACCTACATGCCCGACGGCGACGAGTGCTGCTCCTACCGGGTGCGCCGGCCGGGTGACCCGACCTGAGAGAAGGCCCGGGCCCTCGCTTCCCGGATCACAGGTCGGCGCGGTGGAATCGCCGCGCCGCCAGCAGCAGGGGCCCCACGATCCACGCGAGCAGTGAGCTCACCGCAACCAGCGTCCCGACCCCCCCGAAGAATGCGCGGAAGACCGCGCCCGTGTAGCCCATGAGCGCCGCCTGGTCGAACTCCAGCAACAGCAATATGCGCGCGGTGTCTATCGGGTTCAGGAGCGTCGCGGCCAGGGCGGGCGTCTCGAGGACCGTGCCTGGAAGCATTAGCGACGCGGTGGCGAACAGGCCGTCGTAGAGTACCGTAAGTGCCAGCCAAGCGAGGATCGCGACGCCCATCCCGGCCGCCCGGTCCCGAATCGTCACCGCCGTCAAGAACGCGAGCGCCAGACTGCTCAGCGTGAGCGCCCCAACGACGGCCAGCAGCCGGAGGATTCCCGCGCCACTTCCGTTGGCGAGGGAGGCCAGGACGAGCGGAGCGCCCAGACCAAGCAATTCCACGCCCAGCAACGGCACTGCCACGCCGGCGAACAGGCCGCCGAACAGCGCGGATCGACCGACCGGCTGCGCCAGCAGCATCCGGTTGAAGTCCCGGGCACCGTAGAGGTAGAGGGTGCCGAACAGGAGTCCGACCAGCGGCGTGATCAGGAGCACCGGGTTGACCAGACCTGCCGCCGCGCGCTCGACATCCCCCTCGAGGAGGATCAACGCCTGGGCGAGGCCGAACAGCACCACGCCGTAGACGAGAATCCAGCGGCCGCGGGCCACGTCGCGGAGTCCGTAGCGGGCGATGCGGGCGGCGGTCTTCATGAAGCCTCCACGGCCGTCGCCGGACCGTCTTTCCGGTCGTCGGCTTCTTCTACTTCCATGAGCCGCGCCACTGCCCGCTCGAGGTCGTCGGTGTCCATCGCTCGCAGCAGTTCCTCCGTCGTACCCCCGAAGCGTTTGCGGCCGTCGACCAGGTAGATCAGGTGGTCGGCCAGATCACGCAACTCGCTCAGGACGTGCGAGGTGATCAGGACCGTGGCGCCACGGTCTCGCTCACTGCGGATCAAGTCCTTGAGGCGGGCCCGGCCGAGCGGGTCGAGGCCCGCCGTGGGCTCGTCGAGCATCAGCAGATCCGCGTCGTACCGGAAGGCGATGGCCGCGTTTACCTTCTGCAACGTTCCGCCAGACAGCGTGCCAAGGGGCTTGTCGAGAAAATTCTCGAGGCCGAACAGCGCGAGCAGCTCCTGGCGCGGGCGGCGGGTGAACGGCTGGTTGTCCGCCGCCGGGCGGATGCCGCGGAGGCCGTCGATGAACCGGATGAGCTCCCGGACCCGGAGGTTGTCGGGAAACGTGGGGTGCTGGGGCATGTAGCCGATCCGCTCCCGGTACGTCGGGTCGCCGTTCACCGCCACGCCGTCGAGCTCGATCCGCCCGCCGTCGGGCCGGACCAGGCCCAGAACCGCCTTGACGAGGGTCGTCTTTCCGGCTGCGTTCGGTCCCACCAGGGCTGTGACCCGGCCCGCGGGGACGTCGACGTCGAGGCCGCGGAGGACCTTGATGCGACCGTACTTCTTCCGCAGTCGCTGGATGCGCAGCATCGTGCTCATCGAGCCACCCCGGGACCCCAGGGCCGGGCGACGGAGGTCATCGCCGGCGCGGGATCGATCAGGTTCTCGGGCGTGAGCGAGGGAATGAGCGCCTCCGTCCAGTCGAGGAAAGTGACGAAGAAGCTGCGCAAGAGGATCGTCGTCACGGGGGCGCGCTCGACGAGAATCGCGAACAGGCGGACGGGCCGGAACGGCAGGTCACCCGTACCGTCGGCGTCGAGGTCGTATCCCCGGTAGCGGTCCCAGTGGTTGCCGAGGAAGGAACTCCGCACCCGTCGTCCGTTGGTCGTGACGTCGAATGTGTTGGCGACGAAGTCGTTGCCGGCGAACCTGGAGCCTGTCGAGTTGGAGAGCAGGCGCACGGCCCGGCCGTTCCCCCGGAACAGGTTGTTCTCGACGGCCGTGTGGTCGAACCCCTCGGCGTAGATGCCGACCGAATTCTCGCGGAACGTATTGCCCATGATTCGGCTGTCGGTGATGTCCTTCAGCAGCAGCCCGTAAGACGAGCTGCCCTGGTTCCGCTCGAACCGGTTCCCCGTCATCTCGATGTCGGAGGTGTACATCACCGCGACGCCCGCGCCGTTGCCCACGAACCGGTTGGCCTCGTAGCGCCCGCCGTCGGAGAACATGAAGTGCAGCCCGTAGCGCAGATTTCCGGTGATCTCGTTGCGTGCCACGCGCCCGTCTTTGACGAACTCGAAGTAGATCCCGTCGCGATGCCCGCGCACGTGGTTGGACGTCACGACGACCCGTTGCGAGTACCAGCCGTGGATCCCGTTGCCGGAACCCGTCTCCGTGGTGCCTGTGCCCGTGATGTCATTCTCGATCACCCGGCAGTCGGTGGTACGCGCCAGATAGATCGCGAAGAAGCCGCCGTGGATGCGATTGTGGTCGATCTCGCATGCCGCTGCATTTTCGACGCGAATGGCGGCTCGATCTTCCAGGTAGCTGACGCCCACGTCCCGCAGGTCGAGCCCGGTGATCCGAACGTCGTCGGCCGTCACGGTAAACAGCTGGCGGGCGCCCTCGCCGTCAATCACCGGCCAGCCCTCACCCTCGATGGTGACCGGCCGATCGACCACGATGGTCGGCTCCCGGTACGTTCCCGGACGGACGAGGATGCGGGCACCGGGTGCGGCGCGGCGGACGGCTGCTCCGATGGACGACAGCTCGCCGTCCGGCTCGACGACCAGGCGCAGATTCGCCGTCCCGCTCGTCACGTCGCGCCCTGCCGCCCCCGGGCCGGGAGGGGTTGTCGACCCGGCGGGGGCCGGCTCCACCCGGGTGTGCTCCATGGCCGCGTGGTCGACCGGCCGTTCCGGCAGATCGCCGCAGCCGAGGGTGCCGAGTCCGACCGCGGCGGCGAGCACGGCGGCGGCCCCGGCCGTGCCGCCGCCCGACGCCACTCGCTTCGCCCACCGCCGCTCGAGCCAGCAACGCCACCCGGCCAGCGCGCCGGCGACGATTGCGATCCAGCCGCCGAGCGCCGGCAGCGACACGGCCGTGAAGTTGAGCAGCTTCTTCGAGCCGATGAGCGGGGGCTGGTAGGTCATGCCCGGCACTTTGATGATGGCCCGCTCGGCGTCGAGGTTGTGGCCGTAGTCGTAGCCCCACGCGTAGAAATCGGCCAAGCCGGCGATGGCCGCCAGCGCCAGCAGGCCGAACCACACGCAGATCATCCAGCGGCGGCCCACCGCGGCAGCCAGGACGCCCCAGCCGATCAGTACGCCCAGAATCCAGGGCATCCAGCTCAGCTCACGAATCGAATCGGGATGGATCTCCTTCATCCCGATGTAGTGATTCAGGCCGTTGATGTTCTGCAGGTCGTAAGGATGCGCGCCGTCGATCGTGTTGATGCGGATCAGCAGCCCGATCCCCTCCGGGAACTGCGGGGCGTCGAGGTTGATCTGCCACAGGGGCACGAAGTAGAGAGCCAGGAGGGCCAGCGCCGCCGCGAGCACGATCAGGCGGGATGCGGGGCGCGCCGTTTTCGTCGTCATCGATCTATCGTCAGTCGATCCCCGCACGGGGCCGCGCGGGCCCCGGACGGGAAGGGAAGAGTTCGTGCGTTCGTGTAGGTTCGTCAGTCGCCGGTGCTAAACGTGATCTGCGGGTTGCTGCCGCGCGGTGAGACGCGAACGTATCCCTGCATCTCCTGGTGAAGCGCGGAGCAGAAGTCCGTACAGTAGAAGGGGAACACACCCTCGTACTGCGGCACCCAGCGCAGCGTGCGCGTTTCGCCGGGCATCACCAGCAACTCGGCGTTGCGGGCGCCCATCACCGCAAAGCCGTGCGGCACGTCCCACGCCTGCTCAAGGTTGGTCATGTGGAACAGCACCGTGTCGCCCACCATCACGCCTTCGATGTTGTCGGGCACGAAGTGCGTCCGAATCGCGGTCAGGTAGACGTGGACGGTGTTGCCGTCACGCTCGACCCGTGCCTCGTCCTCGCTGCGGGTCACGTAGGGGTTTCCGTTGTCTTCCAACGGATACATCTGCACCTGCTTGTCCTGCAGGAGACTCGCCGGCAGTGCCTGCGCGTAGTGCGGCTCGCCCATGGTCGGGAAGTCGAGCAGCATCCGCATCTTGTCGCCCGAGATGTCGATGAGCTGCGCGGCGTGCGCGAGCTCCGGGCCCGTCGGCAGGTAGCGGTCCTTGGTGATCTTGTTCAGTGCCACCAGGTACTGGCCCCACGGCTTCTGCGAATCGCCGCCCGGAATCATCAGGTGCCCGATCGAGTAGTAGACCGGCATCCGGTCCAGGACCTCCCACGTCCCGAGCTTCCACTTGACGACCTCGGACGAGATGAACATCGAGGTGTAGGCGTTCCCCCGTCCGTCGAACTCGGTGTGCAGCGGCCCCAGCCCCGGCTCCTGCACCTCGCCGGCCAGAACGGCCTCGTAGCTTAGTACCGGGATGCCATCGATCACCGTGTCGAACTGCTCGTTCGCGATCGCGTCGAGCATCTTCGAGAACGAGTGCACCGGGATCACCGTGGCCAGCTTGCCGCCCGCCACGATGTACTCGCCCGTTGGGTCGACGTCGACGCCGTGCGGCGACTTCGGCGTCGGGAGGAAGTAGACCATCCCCTCGCAGTCGGCCGGCACGAGCACCCGGACGTCCTGCTTCATCTCGTGATGTGCGATCCGGTTCTCGTCGAGATGGTTATGCGCGTAGCGGGCCTGGCGGAGCTCGCCGGCGCCGTCGGCGACGCATTCCTCGGCGCGTTGCCAGTTTACGGCCGCCACGAAGTCCTTGTCGTTCTGCGAAGCCTGGATCTCGAGCAGGGAATTCGCCTGCTCCGTGTTGTAGCTGGTCAGAAACGCCCAGCCGTACGACGGACCCTTGCCCGAGTGCGACAGGTCGTAGTTGTAGCCCGGCACTTCGATCTGGAACGCGATGTCCATGTCACCCGGCTGGTCGGCGCGGATGAACGAGATCGTGCCGTCGAAGTTCTCCTTGTAGCTGTCGATCGAGACATCTGCCTGCGGGATCGGCACGCTGAAGCGAGTCGACGCTACCAGGTACTTCGAGTCCGGGGTGATGAAGGGCGAGGCATGGTTGCCGGCCGAGTTCGGGATCTCGAGGATTTCCTCCGTCTCGAACGTGGACAGGTCGATCCGCGCCACGCGCGGCGTGTTGTTTCCGTTGATGAACAGCCAGCGGCCGTCCGGAACGCCGTCGGTCTGCGAGAGCTCCGGATGGTGAGCGTCATCCCAGGGGATGAAGCCGAAGCTCGTCATCAGCATGTCCTTCGTCTCTTCCGTGAAGCCCCAACCGTTTTCGGGAAACTGGGAAAACACGGGCAGCGTCTTGATCAGCCGGCCCGACGGCAGTCCGTGGACCGTCACGTTGCCGCTGAAGCCGCCCGACATGAAGGCGTAGTACTGGTCGTACTCGCCGGGGGCGACGTAGACCTGCGAAGCGGCATCACCCGTTCCGGCGGCCGGTCCGGCACCGCTCTGGCACGCGTAGGTAAAGGCCCCGGCAAAGGCGGTCGCCGCGGCCAGCATAACGATTCGGCGTCCTGTGGTTTTCATAGCTCGTTTCTCTCGTGCAGGTTGGTCCGTCAGATCTCGCTCAGGTTTCGTCGGTTGCGGCGTGGTCCTCGTCTTCCGAGAGCGGGGCCGGCGACGCACGCAGGTATTCGAGAACGGCCCGCCCGTCCTCCTCGGTGAGCTGCTGGTCGGGCATCGGCGTGTAGTACTGGGCGAGCAGATCTTTCACCTCCGGATGGCGCGCGACCATCTCGTCGGTGTTCAGGATCATGTTCATCACGTACTCGGGCTCCCGGCGCTCGGTGACGCCGCCCAGAGGCGGGCCCACGTAGCGCTCGTCGAGCTTGTGGCAGGCCGAGCACTTCGTCGTGAAGATCTCCTGCCCCCGCTCGAACAACTCGTGATCGATCTCCCCGAGCTCGAGCTCACGTCTCGGTCCGATGCCGTATTTCATCTCTTCGGCCGTGAGGCCGGCCACCGCGCCCGTGGCGCTGGACGCGGTGGTCGAAGACGCCGAGTCGGCGGCGGCGTCGCCGCCACCACCGCATGCCGCCGCCAGGGCGGCCAGCAGGAGCGGCCAGCGCCAGAGAAGCCGCAGGGTCCGGGAGGTTGGAGTCTGCATGCGAAAGCCTCGCTGTATGTGGTTCAAGAATCGCTCGTGCGATCTGATGGGGCCGATTCTACAACCCTAGCCGAGGGTTGTCAACGTTTTTTCCTTCATAACCATTTTATACTTGACAATAGGTGGGGGTAACGACAGACTGTTCGGCATGCGGGACGCGATCGAGGTGCGAATTCCGGGGCTGGGCGAGACGCAGCGCCGCCTGCTCACTCTCCTGAAGCGGCGAGGTCCGTCGACGACGACCGAGCTCGCCGCCGATTTCGATCTGGCCACGGGCACCCTGCGCGAGCACCTCAACTCGCTGGACGCTCGCCGTCTGATCGAACGGGCGGGAACGCGGCGCAATGGACCCGGGAGACCCCGGGTGCTCTATCGTCTGGCCGAGGACGGCGAGGCGCTTTTCCCGAGTAACGAAGCCGAGCTGCTCGTGGATCTCGTCAGGTTCCTGCTGTCCTCCGACCGGACCCCGGTGGTCGAGGAGTTCTTTCGGGAGCGGACGGACCGGAGCTACGATGAGGTGGCACAGCGCCTGGAGCACATGACGGGCGACGAACGGGAGCGCGAGGCCGTCAGGATCCTGAAGCATGCCGGCTTCATGCCCGAGTTTCGGCGTGACGACACCACCGGTGAATCGGTCATCCAGCTGTGCAACTGTCCGTTGAAGTCGGTGATCGCCGTGACCCGCCGACCATGTGCGGCCGAGGAAGCGTTCGTCGAGCGGCTGGTCGGCGCAGAGATTGAGCGGTTCACGTATCTACCGGACGGGGACGACAGCTGCTCTTACCGCATCCGGCGTTCAGGCGACTGACGCCAGAGAGGAACCTGCAAGACGCAACCGGGCCCCCGATGCCGGTGTCGGCGTCGGGGGCCCGGTGCTTCCGTCGTACGAGCGCCAGGGTCAGGTCGTCTCGTTACCGTCCTGCGACTGCGTGACCATGTCCTCGGAGCTCTTGGGGGCCTCGGGGGCGTAGTCGATCACGAAGGCGACGCGCCGGTTCACCAGACCGGACTGGCCCGGTCCCTGGGCGCCGGGCTCGACGAGGCGATCCTCGCCATACCCGACCGTGCGCAGGTTCGCACCTGCCAGGCCGTTCGACTGGAGGTACGTGGCGACCGCGGCCGCCCGACGCTCCGACAGCCGCTGGTTGTACGCCCGCGAGCCGGCCGGATCGGCGAAGCCCTCGACCGTGATCAGGGCGCCATCGTAGTAATTGCCGACGATGTCGGCGAAGCGGCCCAGCAGCTCGCGGTCCGCCGTCCGCACCGTCGCGTCGTTGAACGCGAAGTGCACGGGCGTCGTGAACCGAACGCCGTTCTCGAGACGCGCCACGGTGACATCGAACTCGTCCCGCAGCTCACCCAACTCGCCTTCGAGCCCGTCGACGCGGGTCTGAACCGCGGCGATCTGTTCCTCATTGGTCCCGACTCGCGAGTCGAGGCCGGAGATGTCGGCCCGGACGGCGGCCATGTCCGCCTCGTAGGTCTCCTTATCGACCTTCGGCGAGCAAGCCGTCGCCGCGACGATGGACAGGGCTGCGAATCCTACGGCCAGCGGCCGCGCACGAAGTGCAGTGCTCACGTAATTCTCCCTCGTTGTGAAATTCACTCAGTCGGCCGTGGCCGTGCCTTTATCGGAAGCGGACTCCCCTGAGGAGCCTTCTTCCGCCTCCAGCGAAACCGGCAGGGGCCGCAACAACTCAAACTGGAGGATCGAGCCGGCCGGTACGAATGCGTAGTTTTCCTTGGTCAACAGCGCGACGCCGGTACCCGCCGCGGCGCCCGCGACGGCTCCCACGGCCGCGCCCTTCACGTCGCCGCCGGCCAGGCCGCCGACGATCGCTCCGGCGGCCGCTCCGCCGCCGATCTTCTTTCCCTCGTCCTTCATCTCGGATTTCTTCGTCGGTGAAAACTCTACGAGCGAAGCATCCAGTTCGCGCGATTCATCGCGCACGTCGATGCTCGTGAACTCGAGTTGCAGGCGGGGCGGATCCTCCTGGAACGTGAGGATCTTGCCCTGCACGATCGAACCGATGGGGATCAAAACCTCGCCCTCGTCGCCATACACGGGGTCCGTGACGCTGGCGGTGAAGCCGCTGCCAGTTCCCTGCTTCTGGGAATTCAGCGTCTGGTTCAGACGAACCTTGACGGTCGTGCCGTCGGGGACTTCGGCACGATCGGCAGCGACTCCAACGCCGCAGGCCGCCACCGCGGTGGCGGCGATGAGTGCGAGATTTCCGGGGCGTCCGAACATATATACCTCAACCTGTGTCTGGGATTACCAGCCACGATCCAGCGAGACGGTACGTTGCCGTGGCTGTCCGTAACTGATGCAATCGACATGCCGAAAGACATGAAATATCCGAAACACTGTAGTAACAACAGGTTATATACTGCCGTACTGGCGCCCGCGCCTCCCGTGCCTCGTGAGAACAGGGAGAAATTCCCCCGTGAATCCGCGCGCAAGGCGGGGAAGAATTCCCGTTTTGGGGTGGCGCCACCGCCCTCCAGCACGTTGATTGCCGCCGTCCGGGCTTCGATGCGCGCCCCGATTCACTACCGGCTTCACTGCCTCCGAGAGGGCTGAATGACCGAGAATGCGCTGTCCGTGCTGGTGGTCGATGACGACGAGACGATGCGCGAGGTGCTCACCGTCCGGCTCGAGGACTGGGGCTACCGGGTGGACACAGCCGAGGATGCATCCAGCGCCCGCTCGGCCATCGAGGCCAGCAATCCGGACGTCGTCCTCGCGGACATCGTGCTCCCGGGCATGTCGGGAATCGACCTGCTTCGCCTGCTGAAGGAGGACGATGTGTCGCGGCCCGTCATCCTGATGACCGGGCACGGCAGCGTAGACCTCGCCGTCGAGGCGATGAAGGAAGGGGCCGAGGACTTCCTCACGAAGCCGCTGGAGACTGACAAGCTGGAGGCCGTGCTGAAGGCGGTGATCGCCGACCTGTCGCTGCGTCACCGGGCCGCCGAGCTCGACCAGCAGCTGGAGGAGCAGCCGGGGTTCGCGGGGATGATCGGCCGCAGCGAGGCGATGCAGGAGGTCTTCCAGACCGTCGAGCTCCTGGCGAAGAACGAGGCGTCGGCAATCATCACGGGCGCGAGCGGCACCGGAAAGGAACTCGTCGCCCGTTCGATCCACAGCCTGAGCGGTCGTGCGAAGAAGCCGTTCATCGCACTGAACTGCGCGGCGATTCCCGAGGGACTCATCGAAAGCGAGCTGTTCGGTCACACGAAGGGGGCCTTCACGGGCGCCTCCCAGATGCGGCAGGGCGCCTTCGAGCTGGCCGACGGTGGCGTTCTCCTGCTGGACGAGATCGCGGAAATGCCGATCAACCTCCAGCCGAAGTTCCTGCGCATCCTCGAGGACCAGCGAGTCCGTCGGCTCGGCGGAAGCCGGGACATCGAGTTCGACGTGCGAGTCATCGCGGCCACGAACCGTCCCATCGGCGCGGCGATCGCGGACGAAATGCTTCGGGAAGACCTTTACTTCCGTCTCGCCGTGTTTGAGGTCCGGTTGCCCGATCTCAAGGAACGCGACGGCGACATCCCGTTGCTCGTCCAGGCGTTCATCCGCGAGTTCAATCGGAAGCACGACACCGATGTGCAGGGAGTGCGGGACGATGCGCTCGAGCAGCTCGAGCGGCATCACTGGCCGGGCAACGTACGCGAGCTGCGCAACGCGATCGAGCGAGCGACGATCGTGGCCGGCTCGGGGTGGATCGAGACAGGCCAGCTGCCGCTGTTCCTGCGTGCGCCTCGCGAGGTGGACGAGCCGAAGCTAACGCTCGAAGTCGGCGAAACGACGGCGAGCGAGGCCGAGAGAGAGCTCATCCTGCGCACGCTGGAGGTCACGGGGGGCAACAAGGCCGAGACCGCTCGCCGCCTGCAGCTGGACGTGAAGACCATCCGCAACAAGCTGAAGCGCTACGAGAAGGAGAACGCAAAGTAGTGAGCGGACCGGGCGCGAAGCGTTGAAGGTCTCGACGAAGCTCTGGACCGGTTACGGCCTGCTGCTTCTGCTGTTGGGCTCCGTGCTGGTCTACCACGTGCGGATCATCCGGGACCTCGCCGACGCGCAGCGGCGGGTCACCCAGGTGTCGGTCCGTCTGTCGGTGAGTAGCGCCGATCAGCTCTACCGCCTGGATCGGCTGTGGGACGCGGGTCAGAAGTTCCGGGTGCTCGAGGACCCGGAATACGCCGAGCTCTACTATCGGACGGCCGCCGAGATGGACAGCGCGCTTGCCGTGCTCGAGAGCCTGTCGCGGGGTGCGCCGGAGAGCAGCCGTGTGCGCGCTCTCATCGCGGAGTGGGAGGACTTCCACGGGTCGGATGACCCGCCGGTCATCCCTTCGCCCGAGGTGCTCACGGCCGAGCGCGACACGCTGCGGCAGGCGATCATCGACGTCTCCCGCGCCGCGCGCTCCTCAATGCTGGCCGAGAGCGATCGGGCGGGCCGCGACGTGGAGCGGGCGCGGCACAGCGCCTGGATCGTCGGCGGTGCCGCCCTCGTGGCCGGTCTGTCGATCATCCTGCTGATCATCCGCTCGATCTCGGGCTCGCTGAGCCGGCTGTCGGCCGCGACTCGCGAGGTCGCCGAGGGTCGCTTCGGACACCGCCTCGGCGGCACGCACGATGAGGAGTTCCGCGAGCTGGCCGAGAACTTCAACCAGATGGTGCACCGACTCGAAGAGGTCGACGAACTAAAGCGGGGGTTCATCTCGGGCATCTCGCACGACCTCAAGAGTCCCCTGGCCTCGATCAAGGAAGCGATACGTGTGCTTCTGGACGGGATCCCGGGGCCGCTGAACGAACGTCAGCAGCGGCTCCTCCGGCTCGGCCTCGCAAGTGGAGATCGTCTCTCGTCGATGATCTCCGACCTGCTCACCCTTTCGCAGCTCGAATCGCATGCCATCGGCTACACGTTCCGCGCTACGGACCTGTCCGACGTCGTGCGCCGCGCCGCCGATCGACTCGAGGCCCGCCTGGAGCAGGCGGGAGTCGCAGCGGCCGTCGACCTGCCGGATCGCCTCGTCGTCGATTGCGATGCCGACCGCCTCGCCCAGGTCATCGAAAACCTGCTCGACAACGCGCTCAAGTACTCACCGAAGGAGAGCACGATCGAGCTGACCGTGCGCGCGGTCGACGACGGGGACGAGCCCGAGATCCAGATCCGGGTGTCGGACCGCGGCCCGGGGGTGCCGGAGGCGGACCGGATCGCGATCTTCGAGCGCTTCGTGCAGCGCGGGGAACCCGGTGGGTCGGCTGCCGGCGTCGGACTCGGGCTCACGATCTGCCGCGAGATCGTCGCGGCACACGGCGGCCGCATCGGGGTCGAAGACAATCCCGGCGGGGGCAGTACCTTCGTAGTCACCCTGCCGGTGAAGCAGCCCGACGCGAGTTCGACCGAGGCAACCGACCAGCCCCGCACCGAGATGCCGGCATGGGCCGAAACCTCTACATGAGCAAGCGACGCCGTTCACGCCGCGTCGTCGCCCTAGCGGCCGTCACCATGGCCGCCGGCTGCGCCGTGTTTGGTGGCGGAAGCGGCGACGAGTCGCGTGACCCGAGCCCGGCGACCGAAGTAGTTCGCCCGCGCATGCCGCCGCCGGACGAGGCGGACCCGAAGCTGGCGGCCGGCTCGATCGAAGAACGAATGCTCGCCGGCGACTACGAGGGCGTGCTGGCCGCCTACGCGGCTGACAGCACGTTGCACGCCAATGCAGACGCGATCTACGCAGCGGGCGTCGCCGCCGCGATGTCCGGGCATCCCGGCTACGATCCACGGCGCGCGGCGACCCTGTTCGAGCGTCTGCTGCGGGAGCACCCCACCACGCCCAGGCGCCTCGAGGTCGACCTTTACCTCGACCTGCTGGCCCGGAACCGCGACCTGCGCGCCACGATTGGCCGGCTCGATCGCGAGCTCAAGCAACTGAAGGCCATCGATCTCGGACAGGCGCCCGAGGACGGGGAGCCGTGACCGGGATCGAGTTCGACCTGGCCCAGCTGTTCGATTACCTGACCCTGATCGGGGCGGCCTTCTTACTCGCCCTGCCGATCGGCTGGGAGCGACAGCGCGCGCATCGGCCGGCGGGCCTGCGCACGTTCCCTATCGTCGCGATCGCCTGCTGCGTCTTCGTGCTGATCGGACTCGACGTGTTTCCCGACGCGCCCGATGCCCAGTCGCGCCTCATCGCCGGCCTGATGACGGGGATGGGGTTCATCGGGGGCGGTGCGATCCTCAAGGGGCCTCATGGCGAGGACGTGCGCGGTGTGACGACCGCGGCGAGTCTGTGGACGATGGCGGCTCTCGGCGCCGCGGTCGCCTACCGCCGGTTCGAGCTCGCGATCGTGCTGATGGTGTTCAATCTGGCGATTCTGCGTTGGCTGGCGCCCCTGCTCGGCGAACGGAAGGACCGCTCCCCCGAATCCTGAGTGCGGCCGCGGCGGGCGGACTACAGCCGACGGCCGCACCCGTTCGATCCGGAAGCCGCGAAAGCCCCGGTGCCGGACCAGCCGGCACCGGGGCCGGTGCCGCTCAGCTCGTCGGCGGCTCCGAGCCCTGCGAGCGCCCGGCCCACAGCACCAGAAAGACCGCCCCGATCATCAGGACGTAGACCACGAAGGCGCTGGCGTCGTGCGGGATGTTCATGAGGATGTCGTGAAGCGTCAGGCCACCGTCCCCGGTGGCTTGCGCGGCGGGCGCGACGGGCGCAATTGATGTTGCAATCATGGGAATTCTGTCTCCTGTGACCCGTCGGCGAGGGCCGGCGGGCGGGTCCGAGGTGCGGGGATGGCCCGAATGGCCGCCCCCCCGCTGTCTGGATCAGACCCGAGAGACGGGAGGCGCTGTGGAGGGAGCGGTGAAGCGTCCGGCCCGCGCCAGGGCGTCCTGCGCGCGCCAGGGGCAGAAGCTTACGACGACGGCGCTGACCGACTCGCTTTGCGCGGCGACGGCAGCGGGCGCCGCCGGGCTCGGCCCGCCAGCTCCCGAGTCGCCGTCCAGGCGCTCGAGTCCGATGGCGTCGGAGGTGGGAGCCGTCGGAGGTAGCGGAGCCGAGGTGGTCAGGTGCGCCTCGGACGGCGCCGTTCCGCGGGCACTGTCGCCGAACGCTCCGAGCTGCAGAGCGCACACAGCGACGAGCAGGATCAGCGGCGACAGGCGATGTGGCCGGGGGGTCAGCGTGTGGAACATACCGAGATTCTATGCGCTTCCCCGCGGATTCGCTACGAGACACGGCCCGGTCCCGGGGACGCGACGACTGCCGATGTCGTATCATCAAACATGGCCGAACTCCGCGTCGTGATCGTCAACGGCAAGGTGGCCGGGGAAGCTGCGGTCGCGACGGCCGTGGATCGGCTGCGCGCGGGCGGCGTGCCGACCGACGTCCGGATCACGGACGGCGCCGGTGATGCGCGGAGATTCGCACGCGAGGCCGCCGGGGCGGATGCCGCCGCGGTGATCGCCTGCGGTGGGGACGGCACGATCAACGAAGTCGTCTCCGGCCTCGTGCCCGCCCACGACGACACGGCCGACACGGATTCCAGCACGGGGCCTGCCTTCGGCGGCGTTCTGGGTATCGTTCCCACCGGAACCGCCAACGACTTCGCCGCGTGTGCCGGTATCCCCGTCGGGGACCCGGTCGCGGCGGCCATGGCGCTGGAAGAGTATGCGGCGGCTGTGCTCGATGTCGGCCGGGTCGAGGGGGGCGTCTATGCACTCTTCCTAAACGTCGCGACGGCCGGCTTCGGCGCCGAGGTCAGCGCCGAAGCGTCCGAGGAACTCAAGAATGTGCTGGGCCGCGTGTCGTACCTCGTCGCGGGATTGGCGAGCGCCGGGGAGCTGCGGCCGCGCGAGGCCACGGTCATCGCGCCCGACCTGAAGCGTCGCATCGCCTTTTACCTTCTCGCTATTGGCAATGCCCGCTGCGCGGGGGGTGGGATGCCGGTCTGCCCCGACGCCAATCCGGCCGACGGCCTGTTCGACGTGACGATCATTCCGGAAGGTACGGTCGGTGCCACGCTCGGGGAGGTGGTGCGATCGGGCCTCGAAGGCGTGGGCGATGCGGGCCAGCGGTTTCGGGCTCCGTGGGTGGAAGTTCACTCGGATGAGCCGCTGCAGGTCAACCTCGACGGCGAGCCGGCCTCGGGGATTCACTTCCGCTTCGACGTTGTCCCGCGAGCCCTTCGCGTGCTTCTGCCACGGGACTCGCCGCTGCTGTCGGGCGGAGGCGGCTGACCCGCCGTCGTCGACCTAGCTCCGGGCGACGGCCATCAAGCCCGACCGTATCGGGGCCCAGACGCGCGTGAAAAAGGAGTCGTGTCGCTCGACGTAGTACTCGACCGCCCCGGGCCGCGAGCCGTCCTTGTCTCCCGCGCCCGGCAAGTTGTTGCCGCGAAGCACGAAGGTGTTGGTGACGAACGACTTGATGTCGTCGAACAATCCTCCCTCGCCGGTCTCGCGGTCGACCATCTGCACATCGAGGTTTCGGTATGCGGCCCAGACCGTGCCACCGGCCGTGCGACCGTCGACGGTGACGTCGAAGCGCATGGCCGCCAGTCGCCCGTTCTGCACCTCGATTCCCTGCAGCGGAACGGTAAGCGAGTTGATCCGGGTCAAATCGAGGGCTCCGACCCGCCCCGATATCTCCATCCGGTAGGTCGAGCTGTCGTACGGAATCTCGATCCGAATCGAGGCAGGAGCCTCGAACAGCGTCATCGAGGCGTCGATCACGATCGGCGACGCATCGGGAGCGTTGGAGATGCCTGTGACTCGCCCGTAAAAGTTCTCGAATCCGATGTGCGCCGCTTGCGCGGCCTTCCGCTGCGGAATCTCGTTGTACGCGATGCGGCCCGAGACACGGATCGTATCCAGATCGAGACCGCCTCCGAAAGCGCGAATCAGTCCGGTCGGCAGCCACGGCTCATCGGACCCGGCAGGCAGGCGCTTGTCGCTCAGCACGTCGACGTCGACCGTGTCGAGCTCGATTGCCCTGACCCGAGCGTCCCGCCGTATCCAGGCGTCCACGTCGAATCCGCGTCCCCGAACACGCGTTGCGGTGGCCCGGATGCGGTCCTCCCGAGCGTCCAGCCGGTCGAAGAAATCTGCGTCCGAGGACGTCGGCGCGAGATGCAGGCCTGAGATCAAGAAGCTCGAGTCGGCGGCCGAGACCCGTGTGGAATCCACGGTGAGCCGGGTCAATCCGTCCGCTCGCGTGCCCAAGAACTCCCCGGTGCTCCACGTCAGGCTGTCCGGTTCGCCCGTGATCCGACCCTGCCCGTCGAGCGCGACGTCTCGCCCCTCCAACCCCAGGTCACGCACCAGCACATGCCCAGGTCCTTGGGTCGCTCCGGGACGCCAGACGAGCACGGTGCCACCGGTCACCCGGAGGCGACCGATCCGCAGTACCGGAGTGCCGGGCCGGCGTCCCTCGCCACCGCCGTCGTCTTCATCTCGTCCGGAGCCCGGTCGGGGGTGGATGTAGAGCAGCGGTCGGACGACCGTCAGGCGCCCGATGCCGGGTGCATCGCCGCCCTGCAACACGGGCACGCCGGAGGCGACCACCCGAGGGACGAAGAGTGTGGCCCGTCCGACCCGGGTGACCACGATGTCCGTGGCCTCGATGCGACGACGGAGCAGGCTGAACGAGACCAGGCCCACGTCCACTCGCACATCGTCGGCGCCGAGCTCGTCCGCGAGCCGATCGCGCACGAAACCGCGGTCCACGATGCGCGAGGCCGCGAGCTCCGCCCCGAGCCCGACGATCGCGAAGAACGCCGCACCCGCGAGCAGTCGCCTCTTCGTTGTCTGATCGATGCACCAACATCCCGCGTTCGAGTCATGAGCGCCCCGCCGGAGCCGGTCCAAAGGTAACGCCTTCGTGCGCCCGGCTCAGCCATTGAGGCCGGTGGCGGACCGCCTTACCCTGCGGTGAGGTGCATAAAGCCGGACCTCGCGTCCGAGGAGAATTCCCGGAACCGGAGGGACCGTGAAGAAGGTCGACCTGTCCGCCGCGCTGGCGCGCATCACGGAGCACTGGAAGCCGCTGATCGTGGGGGAGCTCAACGGGCAGCACGTGAAGCTGGCCAAGCTCCAGGGAGAATTCGTCTGGCACCATCACGCGGACGAAGACGAACTGTTCCTCGTGCTCGACGGCGAACTGACCCTCGAGTTCCGGGACCGGACGGTCACGCTCGAGGAGGGCCAATTCTTGGTGGTGCCCCGTGGGGTCGAGCACCGGCCCGTGGCAGAGCGGGAAGCGCACGTGCTGCTGTTCGAGCCCGCGTTTACGCTGAACACGGGGAATCTCCGGAATGAGCGCACCGTGGAGAATCCGGAGCGCCTGTAACGCGGCACAGTTCAGGCGATATCTAGCCTGGCGATCGGCGACTCAGCATCAGGGGAAGCACGATGCCGAACACGATCGCCAGCTCGATCGCGGTCCCCCAGTCCACCCAGCCCGATCCGTGCGCCAGGAGGTTGTAGAAGTAGGTTACGACCGTGGCGACCATGAACGTCACGACCGCCGTGATGGTGGCATCGACGAGGAATTGCCGCAGGTTCATTGCTCCTCCTTTTGACCGTCCGGTCAGGCGGAAAACAACCGGCTCACGTCCTCATTCAAGATGGGGGACGCCCTCGAAGAAGTCGACTTCGCCGGTCTCGAGGGAATACTCGGCGCCGACGATCAGCAGGGCGTCGTCTTCGACGAGCTGCTCGAGCAACTCGGATCCGTGGCGGAGCTGATTCGCGGAGGCACGGACGTTGGCGCGCACGGCGGCCCGGGTCAGCGCGACGGGGTCGGCCGCGAGTCCGGTGCCGAGCAGCGGTTCCACGGACGGCCGCACCCGGTCCACGATGGAGCGCAAGTTGCGGGATTGCGACTCCGTCGGTCGACGAAGCTCGTCGAGCGTCGCGAGCACCGCGCCGCAGCTCGAGTGGCCGAGGACGACGACGAGGGGCGTGCCGAAACTCCCGGCGGCGAACTCGACGCTGCCGATGCCCGATGGCGCCACGATGTTCCCGGCGATCCGGATCACGAACAGGGCGCCCAGGCCCTGGTCGAAGATGATCTCGGTCGGCACGCGCGAGTCGGAGCAACCCAGGATGATGGCGAAGGGGGCCTGGCCGTCGACGAGCTCGTCGCGGTGAACCTGGTCGGTCACGCGCTGCCGGTTGCGCTCCCCCTCGACGAAGCGGCGGTTGCCCTCGCAGAGACGCGCGAGGGCCTCTCGCCCCGAGATCATGGTGCCTCCCGTCGTCGGCAGGTTCCGCAGTATAGCAGGGCAGGGAGTCCGGCCGTGAGCAGGAGGCTCATGCTTCGCGCACGGTCGTCGTCGTTCGCTGTCGTCCCATATCATTCCCTTCGTCGGATCGATTCACGGTGGAAAGCCTAGGCGGGGCGTCCGCCGCCAGCAACCGCGCCTTGCTCCGCCAGCGGTTCGCGGCGCAGTCTACGCTGACAACCGGTCGAGCCGCAGCCTTGGGACACGGACGATGAGCCGAATCGAAGGGAATACGGTACTGGTCACCGGAGGCGCGTCCGGCCTCGGCCGCCTGCTGGGCGAGCGCCTGCTGTCGGCCGGCGCCGCCCGCCTGGTCATCTGGGATGTCGACAGGGGGCTGCTCGAGGACGCGGTGGGCAATCTCGAGGCGTCCGGCCACACCGTGCTCGGCCAGCGCGTCGACGTCTCCGATCCGGACGATGTTGCCCGGGGCGCCGCCGAGCTTCGGGCGCGCGACCTGCAGATCGACCTGCTCGTCAACAACGCGGGAGTCGTCGTCGGCAAGCCGTTCGCCGACCATACGGCCGCCGACATCGAGCGGACCATGCGGGTCAACGCTCTCGGTCCGATGCACGTAACCCGCGAGCTGCTTCCCGGGATGCGAGAACGCGGTGGCCACGTCGTGAATATCGCCTCGGCCGCAGCCCTGGTGGCGAACCCGGGGATGTCGGTCTACTGCGCCAGCAAGTGGGCGATGACGGGTTGGTCCGATTCGCTGCGCCTGGAGCTCGAGGGCGAGGGCGGTCGGGTTCGCGTCACGACGGTCACTCCCTACTACATCGACACGGGGATGTTCGCGGGCGTGCGGTCCCCGGTCCTCCCCATCCTGCGGCCCGCGGACGTGGCGGGCCGGATCGTCCGAGCCATCAAGCGTGACCGAATCTTCCTTCGCCTGCCGTGGATCGTGAACCTGGTTCCGCTCCTGGAGGGCCTGTTCCCGAGACGATGGTTCGACGTGGTCGTCGGCCGCTGGCTCGGCGTGTACACGTCGATGCGCGACTTTCGGGGACGGGGATCGTGAGCGAAGGAAATCTTCGGGAGCGGCTGGACGCCCAGCGGCGCGCTTTCGACGCCGGCCCGCCGGACTACAGTCGCCGGATGGAGGCCCTGGCCGGGTTGGGCGACGCCCTTCGAGCCCGCGAGGCGGAGCTCGTCCAGGCGCTGCACGACGACTTTGGTGGGCGCTCGCCCGACGAGACACGGATGCTGGAGTTGTTTCCGCTGCTCGACCAGATCGGGCACGCCCGCCGGCACCTCCGGGGCTGGATGCGTCGGCGTCGAGTCCGCGGAACCTGGTACCTGTGGCCGAGCCGGGCGTTCTATCAGTACCAGCCACTCGGCGTGGTGGGCGTGATCGGCGCCTGGAACTACCAGCTGCTGCTCACCCTCGGACCGCTCGTCGACGCGCTCACGGCCGGCAACCACGCGATGGTGAAGCCGTCGGAGCGTGCGCCCCGGACCGCGGGTGTGATCGCCTCGTTGCTGGCGGACGTGTTTCCGCTCGATTACGTGACGTGCGTGACGGGAGGGGTCGAGGTGGCCCGCTCGTTCTCCGCCCTGCCGTTCGATCACCTGATATTTACGGGCTCGGCCGACGTAGGCCGGGACGTGATGCGTGCGGCGGCGGCCAACCTGACCCCGGTCACCCTCGAGCTGGGGGGCAAGTCGCCGGCCATCCTTCACGAGAGTTATCCGCTCGAGCTGGCCGTGCGGCGCATCATGACGGGCAAGCTCTATAACGCGGGGCAGACCTGCGTTGCCCCGGACTACGTGCTCGTTCCGGCCGGGCGCGAAGCGGCCTTCGAAGCGGAGGCACGTCGGGTGGTGAAAGCCCTGTATCCCCGGCTGGCCGCCGACCCCGACTACACGCATATCGTCGATGCCCGCCACGACGAGCGCCTGGAGGCACTCGTCGCTGACGCGGAAGCGGCGGGCGCGCGGGTCGTCAAACTTGCCACTGCCGATCCGGGCAGCGGCCGCGTCTTTCCTCCGACACTCGTATTCGGCCCGACCGGCGGCATGCGGGTGATGCGCGAGGAGATCTTCGGGCCCGTGCTCCCGGTGGTGGCCTGCGCCAACGTCGAGGCGGCCATCGACTTCGTGAGCGCCCGACCTCGGCCTCTCGCGCTGTATTACTTCGACGAGGATCGGCGGCGCGTAGATCACGTGCTCGCGCGCACTCTGTCGGGCGGCGTGACGGTGGGCGACTGCGTCTTCCATCTCGCCCAGCACCGGCTGCCGTTCGGCGGAGTGGGCGCGAGCGGCATGGGCCAGTACCGGGGATTCGACGGCTTCGTGACGTTCTCGAAGAAACGCGGCGTGATGGTGCAGCGGCGGATCGCGCTCACGGCGTTCTTCCGACCACCCTATACCGGTCGAACCCGAAGGATTCTGCGGTGGCTGATGCGCTTCGCGGCGCGCTGAGCGGCTCCGGCCACGGCGCCAGTGGACAACCCCGACCTTCACCCTGCGGAACCCGGCGAGCCGTGTTATACTCTAAGCATACGGTACCCCCCCGCATTCAAACGGTACCGTTTGCAGACGGAGGTGCGGCAATGTTCTTTCCTTCCGCCAATCCGTGGGTCGAGGGTGACACCCTCGGCGAGCATCTCGAGAGCCGCGGCGTCAGTCGACGCGACTTCTTGGTATTCTGCGGTGAAATGGGGGCCATGCTGGGGCTGAGCAGCCTCGTCACCCCGAAGATGGCCCAGGCTCTATCCCAGGTCCGACGCCCCAGTGTCATCTGGATCCAACTCCAGGAGTGCACGGGATGCGTCGAGAGTTTCATCCGGACGTCGGACCCGTCGATCGGTGACGTCGTTCTCGATCTGATCTCCCTGGATTACAGCCACACCCTCATGGCCGCTTCCGGCTCCGCCGCCGAGGAAGCCCTCCAGTCGGCCATGCAGCAGAACCACGGCAACTACATCCTCGTGGTGACCGGCTCGGTGCCGCTCAACGAGGGGGGCATCTACACGACGATCGGTGGGCGGACGGCGAAGACCATCCTGGAGGAGGCGGGTGAGGGTGCCGCGGCCGTCCTGGCGGTCGGCGCCTGCGCCCACTGGGGCTCCGTCCAGGCGGCGAGCCCGAACCCGACGGGCGCCGTCGGCGTCGATCAGATCATCAAGGACAAGCCGGTCGTCAACATCGCCGGCTGCCCGCCGATCGCCGACGTGATCACCGCTACGATCTTCCACTACCTGACCTTCGGCCGGCTGCCGGAGCTCGACTACGACAAGCGCCCGATGTTCGCCTACGGGGCGCGCATCCACGACCAGTGCCCCAAACGCGCCCACTTCGACGCGGGGCAGTTCGTGCAGCGCTTCGACGACGAGGGCGCCCGGAAGGGCTGGTGCCTCTACGAAGTCGGATGCAAGGGACCGGCGACGTTCTCGCCCTGTCCGATCATCCAGTGGAACGACAAGACGGACTGGCCGATCGGAGCGGGACACCCCTGCATCGGCTGCACCGAGCGGGCGTTCTGGGACACCATGACGCCGTTCTACGGCCGTCTGCCCGGCGTCGCCGGCTTCGGCGTCGAATCGACGGCCGACACGATCGGTCTCGCGCTGGCCGTGGGAGCCACGGCGGGCGTCGCGGCTCATGCGGTGGCCACGGGAGTGCATCGCGTGAGAGAGAAGAGCGGCAAGCAACTGCCGATCCACCCCGATAACGGGAAGGAGGGTTGAGATGGCCAAGATCGTCGTCGATCCGATCACCCGTATCGAGGGGCATCTCCGCATCGAAGTCGAGGCGGGGGACGGAAGAATCAATGACGCCTGGGCGTCTTCGACGCAGTTCCGCGGGATCGAGATCATCATGCAGGGTCGCGACCCACGTGACGCCTGGGCGTTCACGCAGCGCATTTGCGGGGTCTGCACGGTGGTCCATGCGATCGCCTCGTGCCGCGCCGTGGAGGACGCGCTGGGGATCAAGGTCCCGCCCGCGGGCGGGCTGATCCGCAATCTCGTGCACGGCATGCAGACCGTGCAGGACCACGTGATTCACTTCTACCATCTGCACGCGCTCGACTGGGTGGACGTGGTGAGCGCCCTGTCGGCCGATCCGACGGCCACGTCGAACATCGCGAAGAGCATCTCGCCGTGGCCCAAGAACTCGCCCACGTATTTCCGCGAGATCAAGGACCGGATCCAGAAGTTCGTCGAGAGCGGACAGCTCGGGATCTTCACCAACGGGTACTGGGGGCATCCGGCCTACAAACTGCCGCCCGAGGTCAACCTGCTGGCCGTCGCCCACTACCTGGAGGCGCTCGACTGGCAGCGGGACGTGATTCGCGTTCACACGATCTTCGGGGGCAAGAACCCGCATCCGAACTTCCTGGTCGGGGGCATGGCCTCTGCCATCAACCTCGAGGATACCGCGACGATCAACGCGGAGAGCCTGACGAAGATCAAGGACATGATCACGCGGGCCCGCCAGTTCGTCGAACAGGTGTACTGGCCCGACCTGCTGGCGATCGCCGGGTTCTACAAGGACTGGGCGTCGATCGGCGGCGGCGTGGGCAATTATCTCGCGGTCGGGGAGTATCCGGACAACGGCGATTCGACGGACATCGATTCGCTCTACTTCCCGCGGGGGATCATCCTCGGGAAGGACCTGTCGACGATCCACCCGTACGACCAGGAGAAGGTGAAGGAGTACATCACGAGTTCGTGGTACGAGTATTCGGGCGGCGACGCGGTCGGCCTGCATCCGTGGGAAGGCGAAACCAAGGCGAAGTACACGGGGCCCGAGCCGCCGTGGGAATACCTGCAGGGCCGCGACAAGTACACGTGGATGAAGGCGCCGCGGTACGACGGTCGGCCGATGGAGGTCGGGCCGCTCGCCCGGATGCTGGTGGCCTACGGCTCCGGCCACGAGGACGTCCAGGCCATCGTCGGTGACGCGCTCGGCCAGCTGGGCGTCGGCCCGGCAGCCCTGTTCTCGACTTTGGGCCGCACCGCGGCCCGCGGAGCAGAAACCGTGTTGCTGGCGCGCCGGCTCGAAAAGTGGTTCGACGACCTCGTCGCCCGCATCAAGAGCGGCGACACGGCGACGTTCAACGGCGACAACTGGGATCCCAGCACCTGGCCCGACAAGGCCGAAGGGTACGGGTACCTGGATGCCGCCCGCGGAGCGCTCGGACACTGGGTGCAGATCGAGAACGGTCAGATCTCGCGCTATCAGTGCGTGGTGCCGAGCACCTGGAACTGCTCGCCGCGGGACGGAGAAGGCCAGATGGGACCCTACGAGGCGTCGCTGGTGGACAACCATCCGCTGGTGCGCCCCGAACAGCCCATAGAGATCCTGCGGACCATCCACTCCTTCGATCCGTGTATGGCATGCGGCGTGCACGTCCTGGATGCGGAAGGGGGGCTGGTCACAAAAGTGGTGGTGGAGTGATGGCCGCCGACGGCAGCGCGGCCACACTGGCCGAGGGTGATGTCACCGCACGTGGACCGAGCTATCGCTGGGTCTACGTGTGGCACTGGCCGATCCGGGCAATGCACTGGCTGGCGACTGCCAGCATCCTGGTGCTGATCGCCACCGGATTCTACGTCGGCCAGCCATACTTCATGACGGGGGGCGAGCCGAGCGCCCACTACCTGATGGGGACCGTGCGGTTTCTACACTTCGCGGCCGCGGGCCTGCTCATCGCCACGGGAATCATCCGCATCTACTGGCTGTTCGCGGGCAACAAGTACGAGCGCCTGCCGGCGCTGTTTCCCGTGAAGCGGCGCGACTGGAGAAATCTGGTCGAGCAGGTGAAGCAATACCTGATGCTGCGGCACGCGCACGCGCCGCATTACCTGGGGCACAACCCGTTGCAGCAGCTCAGCTACACGGGCATCTATCTGATCGTCATCGTCCAGGTGATCACCGGGTTTTCGCTCTACGGGCTATACAACCCGGGCGGGTTCTTCTACGACATGTTCGCCTGGGTCGGACCGTTTTTGGGCGGCGCGCAGATCGTGCGCTTCGTGCACCATATCATCACCTGGGTGTTCCTGATCTTCATCCCGATCCACGTCTACCTGGGCATCCGGGCCGACGTGACGGAACGGGAGGGTGCGATCTCGTCCATCATCAACGGCGGGCGGTTCGTGCGTGACGATCTCGAATACGAGGACGAGTAACGGAGCCGCAGTTCCGGAGGCGACCATGCTCGAGCCGGATGACGACGGTGGGGTCGTCATCGGCGTCGGCAGTCCCCTGATGGGGGACGACGGGCTCGGGCTGGTCGCCCTCGAGGTGTTGCGCGAGTCGTGGAGCTTCGAGCCCCACCTCGAGCTGCTCGACGGCGGCACGTGGGGCATGAACCTGCTCCCGTTCATCGAGTCGGCTCGCAGGGTCTTGATCATCGACGCGGTCCACGCGGGCGGCGAGGCCGGAAGCTTCGTCAAGCTCGAGAAGCCGGACATCCCGCGCTTCTTCGCATTGAAGCTCTCTCCCCACCAGATCGACCTGAAGGAAGTGCTCGCCCTCGCCGAGTTGCGCGGCAACCTTCCGGAGCAGACGGTCGTGTTCGGACTAGAGCCGGCCGTCGTGGAAATGTCCACGTCCCTCAGTCCCGGCGTGGCTGACCAAATCCCGCAGCTCGTCGAGGAAGTGGTGGAGCACCTGGAGGGCTGGGGCTATAAGGTGCGGTCCCGGGGGTAGGCGCTACCGCCGGAGCGCGCCGCTCATCATCGGCATCAGCAGGATCACCATGAGCACCAGGCTCCAGATGCGCCCGGCGCGCAGATCGTAGTCGGCGAGCAGCCGCGACCACGGGTGGCCCATGACCAGGCGCCCGAATCCGAACTCGAAGCCGATGGTGGCGAGCGTCCAGCCGGCGCCCACGAAGAACAGATGCTGCGGATCCAGACCCGGGACGATCCAGGGCGCCAGCACCCAGATCAGGGCGCCGAACACCGCGGCGACCGCGAGCGAGCCGATGACGTGGGCGGTCTGCTCGCCAGCCCGCGGCTCGAGGAGCTTCACCCGCAGGGTCGCGGCGCCGAAGGCCACGACCAGGAGCAGGAGCCAGGCGGCCGCGGCGCGCAGGATCACGGCTCGATCTCCCGGCGGTGCGAGTTCCGCACGCCGTTCAGGCCGGCTGCACGAAGGTGCCGGGGCTCTTCGCCGTGGCGTGCCACTCCGGCGACCGCTCGGGCGAGGCCTCGGCGAGCGCGTTTCGGACGCCCGCCGCGTCGTGATCCTCGGTGTACACCGGCGTGCCCGGCTGTTGCCGCCACGACTCGTCCAGGCTGCCGGCATCGACGCCGTCGAAGCCGAGCTGATCCACGAGGCTCAGCACGACGGCCTTGGCCCATTCCTCGTCGCCGGCCACGGGGAGGGCGATCCGATCGGGGTCGCCGGCCGGTCGGCCGAGCTCCATCAGGTGCTGCGCGTAGATGTTGTTGAAGGCCTTCACCACGGGGCGTCCGAGCTGCTCGGATACCCATCCGCTCTCGGTCATCCCGTCCTCGATCCCCTCGATCCGTCCGTCCCGCTGTCGGGGGTAGTAGTTGCCCGTATCCACGACCACCATGTCGTCCGATACGCCCTCGAAGAGATCATCGGGCAGGTCGGGGACGTGACTTTCGGGAATCGTTACGACGACGACTTCGCCCCATCGTGCGGCTTCCCGGGGCGTGACGGGTCGGGCCCCGGTGGCCTGAGCGAGATCGCTCAGCGTGTCGGGTCCGCGGGAGTTGGCGACCGCGACGTCGTGGCCGAGCTCCGAGAACCGGCGAGTGAGCGTGCCGCCGATCTGTCCGGCGCCGATGATACCGACCTTCATATGACCTCCCGCGCTGGGTGCATTCGGAGACGATACAGACTGCGGACCCGAGATGTACCGGAACGGTCGAGCACGCGTCCGCCACTAACAAAAGGCACGGACGGCGCCTCGGGTTCCGCCGTCCGCATCACCTCACGGACCGGGGGACCGGCATGCAGGATCGCACATCCTCACGCGCATCAGGCCTCGATCCCCGCGACATACGGCCCGGGTTCGGCCATCTCGGCTGGATTCCCGCTGGTGCCGCCGTCGGCTTCATCCTGTCGTTCGTATTCGGCGACCTGATGTCGCTGCCCGTCGACCTCTACTACCTGATCTACTTCGCGGGCGTGCTCGGCTTTCTCGGTTTCTATGCGCGCTACACGCGAGTCCGGCTCCGAGCGCTGGTCGCCCGCCGAATCGTCCTCGCGCTGGCGCTCGGAATCGTGGGCGGCCTGGTGCTGTCCCGCGGCGTGATGATACGGCCGGCGACGTCGCCGCTGCACGGGATGGAGCTGGCGTGGGCGCTGATCTGGCGCGGGCTGATCTACGGGAGCGTCGACGGCCTGCTCCTGATCGCCTTCCCGTGGACCGTGACCTGGCGGGCGTTCGGCGGCGAGCGTCGCGGTGTCCGGCGGAAGCTCGCGGCGTCGGCTACCGCCTGGGCCGCCATTCTGCTGGTCACGACGTTCTACCACCTGGGCTACGCCGACTTTCGCTCGCGCCGCATCGTGCAGCCAAACATCGGCGGCACCATCAGCGCTGTGCCGACCCTGGTGACGGCCAACCCGATCGCCGGCCCGATCAGCCACGTGTTCCTGCACGTCACTGCCGTGCTGCACGTGCCGGAGACAGATCTGTTCCTGCCACCGCATCGCGACTGAGAAGCCTTGCGATCCGTACGGCGGCTGGCCCGATTCAGAATCTACGAGACTCTCGTCGCATCAATGGCCCGAACCGAGGATGTTCCATGCGACTCGCCATCCCGACCGCAATGATCGGCTGCTTGCTCGTACCCGCCGCCTGCGCCCCCGGTAACGGCGGAGAGTCGGCGTCGACGGAGCCCGCTCCCGGGGTCGTCGATGTCACGGCCCGGGGGCTGACGAGCCCGGACGCTACGCGTTCGTGGCGGAGGTTCCCGGCTCCCGTGAGAAGGGCATGCTGCGCACGTTCACCGTGGAGTGAGTTACGGCGCCCCACTCCATGTCTCGTCCTCCCGGTCGACGTCGGGGAGCATACGGTCCGGGTCCGCGGTCACCGACGTGACCGGGCCGTCCGTCAGGACGTAGAGAAAGTCGGGACCGCCGTACCAGGCCTCGACCGGCACCCGGCGCCGTTCGACGCTCCCGTCCGCATGCGTGACGGCCAGGTCGACCGGCATCACGAGCGATCCCTGGTTCTGGAGGTGCACCCGCGTCGTGTCGCCGGCCGTCTCCACGCCGGTGATCGCCACGTCGAACTTGCCGGTCGACGTGAACCATCCGTGCCAGAACCAGCCGAGGTCTTCACCGGTCACATTCTCGATCGTCCGGAAAAAATCCGCCGGCTGCGGGTGACGATACGCCCAGCGCCGGATGTACTCGCGGAAGGCGGGATCGAAACGATCGGGCCCGAGCACGTATTCGCGCAGCAGCACGAGACCCGCTCCGGTCTTCCGATACTGCAGGAAGCCGAGCGCGTCGCCGGCCACCCGGTCGGCGGGCGTTTCGATCGCCTGAGCGGCGATGAGCTGTTGCATTCGTGAGGCGATGGTATCGGGGTCCATCCTGCTGCCACGGGCGGTGGAGTCGCCGTAGAAGGCCAGCCCCGAATAGTAGTTGATGAACGTGTTGAAACCCTCGTCCATCCAGGCGTGACGCCGCTCGTCGGAGCCCACGATCATGGGGAACCAGCTGTGGCCCAGTTCGTGGTCCGTCACCCCGAACAGCCCCCGCCCCCGGGCCCGAACGCCGCAGAACACGATCTGCGGATACTCCATGCCGCGCACGATGCCGGCGATGTTGATGGCCGACGGGTAGGGATACGGAAAGTAGGTCTTCGAATAGAATTCGATCGTGTGGCGCGCGTACTCCGTGGCGCGCTCCCAGCCGGGATTCGAGGCGTCGCCGAGTCCCTCCTTCGGGTACAGGCTCTGGATCAACGTCTGGTCGTACCCCGCCGCGTCCCAGATGAAGGCCGACGAGGCGGCCCACGAGAAGTCCCGGACGTTCTCGGCGTGGAACTTCCAGGTCAGGGTTCCTTCGCCGGAGGGGCGTGATGCGTTCGTCCTCACCTCGTTGCGGTCAACGATCGTCACGGTCTCGCGGCTGCCGCGGGCCCGGTCGAGCCGGCGGCGCTGTTCGGCGGTGAGTACCTGTTCGGGATTGGTGAGCGTGCCGGTAGCGGCCACGATCAAGTCGTGGGGTACCGTGAGTTCCACGTCGAACGAACCGTACTCGAGGTAGAACTCGCCCTGGCCCAGGTAGGGCAGGGTGTTCCAGCCGTGCACGTCGTCGAACACGCTGATCCTCGGGTACCACTGTGCGAGCTCGAACACGGTACCGTCGGCTGCGTCCATCCAGCCCATGCGGTCGGCGCCGTACTGGGGAATGGTGAATGCGAAGCCGAGCGAGAGCGCGAGACCGGCGCCGGGTTCGAGCGGTTGGTCGAGCGTGATCCGCATGCGGGTGCCGTCGACCACGTACGTCGCGGCGCCACTGCGTCCTGGCGATCCAGCTCGCTCAACCCGGATGTCGGAGAGCTCGAAACCTCCGCCCGTGAACGCGCCCGCAAAGCGACGGTCGGGCGGGGTGATCTCGGCGCCGCGGCTGTGCGCGGCGAACAGATTCTGATCGAGCTGCAGCCAGAGAACGTCGAGCGCTTCCGGGGAGTGGTTGGTGTACGCGATCGTCTCTCGCCCGGTGACGCGCTTCGCCTCAGGCTCGAGCGTCGCTTCGATTCGGTAGTCGGCGCCCTGCTGCCAGTATTCGGATCCCGGGGCGCCCGAGGCTGACCGATAGGTGTTCGGCGTCGGCAGCGCAGGGGGCTGAAAGATGGCCTGGCTGGCCGCGAGACCCTGGCGGCTGCCGGCGACCTGCGCGTCGGCGGGCGCCACGGCCAGGATCAAGGCGAATAGAGAGGCGAGAGCCGCGCGGCCGATGCGGCCGGCGCGGCGAATCGAGTCGGTTGTCTGCAATTCCATCGATTCATCCAATCGGTGATGCGGAAATCCGTCGGCGCGGTGTCCAGTGGAGTGAACGGAGGCGCGCCTCCTTCGTCCGACGCCTTGCTACCCTCGAGACGCCGGATTGGTCGCGGCTGTAGTTCCGAGCCGGCGCCCGTAAGTTGAAGCTGCGTCGCCCGAACCACGGAGCCGCTCCATCGATACCGAATCACCCGACATTCAGCCATCGCTCGTCGCCGACGAGCCGCCACCGGATGCCCGCCTCGCCGAAGAGCACGAGGCCGGCAAGCGGCCGGCCGCGCTGCTGGGCCTGTTCGCCCTCGGCGTCGTGTACGGGGACATCGGAACGAGCCCCATCTACGCCTTCCGCGAGAGCCTCTACGGCCACGAAGCCGTCGGGTCGACCGAAGCGAACATCTTCGGCCTGCTGTCGCTGATCTTCTGGTCCCTCACGGTGGTCATCACGCTGAAGTACCTGTTCTATATCATGCGGGCCGAGAACGACGGCGAAGGGGGCATCCTCGCGCTTGCGTCGCTGCTCGATCCGTGGCGCAAGCGGCGGCGACTGATCGGGTTCCTCGGCGTCTTCGGCGCGGCTCTGCTCTATGGCGACGGAATGATCACCCCGGCGATCTCCGTACTCAGCGCCGTGGAGGGGCTCGAGGTGGCCATTCCCTCGATGGCGATCTTGGTCGTGCCGCTCGCTATCGTGATCCTCATTCTGCTGTTCCTGTTCCAGCGGCGTGGCACGACGGGCATCGGGGCCGTGTTCGGACCCGTAATGCTGGTCTGGTTCGTCACGATCGGCGCGTTGGGCGTCCGGTGGATCATTCGGGAACCCGGGGTTCTAGCGGCCGTGAGCCCCGTGTACGCGATCGACTTCTTCGCGGCCAACGGATTTGCCGGTTTCCTGGTGCTCGGGACCGTCTTCCTGGTCGTGACCGGCGGCGAGGCGATGTATGCGGACCGAGGGCATTTCGGGGCCTGGCCAATACGTCTCGGTTGGTTCGCCGTCGCTCTGCCGGCGCTGTTGTTGAACTACTTCGGCCAGGGTGCGCTGCTCGTGAGCGCCGCCGCCGCGGGAATTTCGATACGGCAGCCCTTCTACCAGATGACGCCCCACTGGGGGCTCTATCCGCTGGTCGCCCTGGCGACCTTGGCGACGGTGATCGCCTCGCAGGCCGTGATCTCGGGCGTCTTCTCCCTCACCCGCCAGTCGATCCAGCTCGGGCAGTGCCCGCGGCTGCGGGTCGAGCAGACTTCGGAAGAGGAGATCGGTCGCGTCTACATCCCGTCGGTGAACTGGGTGATGATGATCGCTACGATCGGTCTGGTGCTCGGTTTTCGATCGTCGAGCGGATTGGCCGCCGCCTACGGCGTAGCCGTGAGTACGACGTTTGTGATCACGACGCTGCTCGCCTTCCGAGTCGCGCGTGAGCGCTGGGGGTGGAGCCTCGCCACTGCCGCCATCGCAACCCTGGCCTTCCTGGTCATCGACCTGGCCTTCTTCGGCGCGAACCTGTTCAAGTTCGTCCAGGGCGGTTGGTTCCCTCTCGTCGTGGCCGGCGTCGTGTGGTTCCTCATGGCCACCTGGGTGCGGGGTCGGGAGCTCAGCGAGGCGCAGCTGGGAAAGAACTTGCAGCCGATCGAGCGGCTCCTGAAGGACATCCGAGACATCCCGATCCCGCGCGTGCCGGGCACCGGCGTGTTCGTGACCGAGGCAACCGAGGGGACGCCGCCGATCCTGCACTACCACCTGGAGCGCACGCGCTGCCTCCACGAGACCACGCTCCTGCTCACCACGCTGACGTCGAACGTCCCGCGGGTCCCGTTCGCCAGCCGTCTGGAGATCGACGACCTGGGCGAGGGCCTGTACCGGGTGATCGCCCACTATGGGTTCATGCAGGGCGTGCACGTTCCCGTGCTCGTGGAGGCGTGCCGGCGGGCCGGGGTGCCGGTGGCCGACCGCGAGGATACGACGTACTACCTTCGGCTGGAGCGTCCGGTGGTCGCCCGGGAGCTCGGCATGGCCCGCTGGAGGGCCCGGCTGTTCTCGCTGATGGCGCGCAACGCCCCGCGACCCGAGGAAGTGCTCAAAATTCCACCCGAGCGCGTCATCGAGCTGGGCATGACCGTCGAAGTCTGAGATGCGAAGCGGGCGCCGGGCGGACAGCCGCTAGCCGTCGAGAGCTTTCATCGCGTGCTCCGGATAACGCAATCCGGCGGCGACACCTCGCGGTGCGATCTCATCGAGGCGGTCGATCTCCGTGTCCGCCAGGGACAGCTCCACGGCGGCGGCGTTTTCCTCCAGTCGCTCGATGCTTCGGGTGCCGGGGATCGGCACGATGTGCTGGCCCCGCGACAGCAGCCATGCGATGGCGAGTTGAGCGAGCGTGCACCCTTTCTCGTCCGCCATCTCCTTGGCGGCGTCGACCAGCGCCATGTTGCGGTCGAAGTTTTCGCCCTGAAACCGCGGGTGGCCGCGTCGCCAGTCGTCGGGCGCCAGGTCGTCGATGCTGGTGATCGCGCCGGTGAGGAAGCCCCGGCCGAGCGGGCTGTACGCGACGAAGGCGATGCCGAGCTCGTCGCAGAGCGCGAGCAGTTCATCCTCAGGGTCTCGCGACCAGAGGGAATACTCGGTCTGCAGGGCCGTGATGGGATGAACGGCGTGGGCCCGCCGAATCGTGGCCGGTGCCGCTTCCGACAGGCCCAGGTGACGGACCTTACCCTCGCTCACGAGCTCCGACATCGCCCCCACGGTCTCCTCGATCGGCGTATCGGGATCGACGCGGTGCTGGTAATAGAGGTCGATCGTGTCGACGCCGAGACGCCGCAGGCTGGCTTCACGTCGAACTTGCGGGTCAAGAGGACCTGCGTCCCTCATTGCGGGACGATCGTGAATGACCCGTCATGCTCCATGAAGGCCTCTTTCACCTGGTCGAGGGAATCGAGGCCGTGTCGTCGCAGCTGCGCCATGATCTCGGCCCGAGTCAGGAGCTGCTCGCGGGCGTTCTCCACGTTCAGCTCGCCCCGCTGGACGATGAGGACGGGATCTGGTCGCAGGGGCCCGCGGAGAAACGGAAGCAGGAAGACAGCCCGATCGAGCAGGACGTCCCAGCCCAGCACGGTGGCGCCCGAGATAGCGGCGTCGGCGACCCCGTAGTGGTCTCCCGTGAGGCCCTCCCGTACCGCGACTGCCAGGAGGAGCATGACGACCGCGTCGGACATCGCGAAGCGCCCCATGAGACGGCGTCCGGCGATGCGCATGGCGGCGAATAGAAAGGCGTAGATGAGGGTGCCCCGCACCAGCAACTCGGCGAGGGACGCCTGCGGGGCCAGAATGGCTCCCCAGTCCGTCGGCCACAGGCTCATTCGGGCAGTCTCCCCGGCGGTTTCGACCGGTCCGGCCGCGGGCCGCCAGTTAAGCGTGAAGTGGAACGGGCGGCCGGGCCGACAGGCCCCGCCGCAGCTGTCCGGTAGCGCGTTGCCACCGCAGCCGAAACTATGTTCAGGAGCGCGAAATCGCCGGGACACCCCTGCAGTTGACGGAGGAAATGTATGTCGAACCGGACGGAGGATAGCGTCGCCGACGATCCGGTCGCGCTCCGGACGACCGGGTTCACGCCGATCGAGGACTACGCCGCCCTCGGCAACGGCCACTCCGTGGCCCTCGTATCGCGGGGAGGTTCGATCGACTGGTGGTGCCCGCAGCGATTCGACCATCCGTCGGTGTTCGCGGCAATCCTCGATGTCCGCATGGGTGGCCACTTCGTCGTCCGGCCGCGGGAGCCGAGTGAGATCGAGCGGCGTTACCTGGAAGGCACCAACGTGCTGGAGACGTGCTTCCACGGTGCTCGAGGCACGCTGCGGCTCGTGGACTGCATGCCGGTCGCCGCCGCCGAGTCCGGCGATTGGTTGGACCTTCACGATGGGATCCTCCGCAGGCTCGAGTGCACGGCCGGCCGCGTGGACGTCGAGGTGGTCTACGAGCCTCGTTGGGATTATGGCAGCGTCGCGGCTGGCCTGAGGCGCCGCGGCTCGCTCGGTCTGTACACCGAGCACCGGGCCGATGCGCTCGTGCTGCGCTCCGACGTGCCACTCGAGATCACGCGCGGCGGCGAAACGGCGCATGGCGAAGCGACGTTGCACGAGGGTGACCGCGCGCGCCTGGTCCTGTCATTCGCGCGGCGGGAGCCGCTGGTCGTGCCGGACCTGGGGACCGGTGCAGATCGCATCCTCGAGCAGACCAGCGACTGGTGGCGAGCGTGGAGCGAGGGGACGGGCTATGACGGCCCGTATCGTGACGCCGTGCTCCGGAGCGGGCTCGTCCTGCGCATACTCACGTTCGCGCCGTCGGGGGCGATCGTCGCGGCGCCCACCACGTCTTTACCGGAGGAGATCGGCGGCGACCGTAATTGGGACTACCGCTACTGCTGGCTGCGGGACGCCACCATGACCGTGAAGGCGCTACTGGAGCTGGGCGACGAAGCGCTCGGCGACGCCTTCCTCGGCTGGCTGCTGCACGCCACGCACCTGACGCAGCCTGACCTCGGGGTCCTGTACGACGTGTTCGGTCACGGAGACGTCGTCGAGCGGACCTTGGACCACCTCTCGGGCTATCGTGGCTCCTCTCCCGTGCGGATCGGGAACGCCGCGTCTTCGCAGGTGCAACTGGACGTCTACGGCGAGGTCGTCGGAGCGGCGCGGGAGTTCGTCGAGCACGGTGGACGTCTCGGTGCCACGCGCGGAGGGATCCTGCGGGGCCTGGGGGAGACCGTTTGCCGGCGCTGGAGAGAGCCGGACCAAGGGATCTGGGAAGTGCGCTCCGGGCGCCGGCATCATACCCTCTCTAAGGTGCAGTGCTGGAGGGCCCTGAACGACCTGCTGGATCTCGCGGAGCACGGTCACCTGGAAATCCCCATCGAACGGTTCCGGTCCGAACGTGATGCCATCCGGACGGCCGTCGAGACGTCGGGCTGGAACGAGGAGCGGCAGAGCTATGTGAGCTGGTTCGGCGGCGGCGCGGTGGATGCGAGCCTGCTGCTGCTCGGGCTGCACGGTTACGTCGCTGCCGGAGCGCCTCGGATGCTCGCGACCTGGGAGCGCATCCGCGAGGACCTGGAGCATGGGGGCATGCTCCGCCGCTACGGGGACGACTACACCGATGGCATGGCGGGCTCCGAGGGCACGTTCGGCATCTGCACGTTCTGGGCGGCGGAGTATCTGGCGGCGGCCGGTCGGATCGACGAGGCGCGCCACTGGTTCGAGGGCATGCTCGGGCGAGCCAACGACGTCGGCCTGTTCGCCGAAGAAATCGATCCCGCGAGTGGAGCCTTCCTGGGGAATTTCCCCCAGGCCTTCACGCACGTGGGGCTCGTCGGCGCTGCCCTGGCGATCCAACAGGCCGAGCGGGGTGGCGGCTGGCAACGAGGGCGGAACGCATGAACGTCGGCAGCATTTTGCTTTGGGGATTCGTCGCGACCCTCGCCCTGACGACGATCCAGTCTGGTGCCCAGGCCTTGAAACTCACCCGGATGAGCCTGCCGCTCATGCTGGGAACCATGTTCACGGGAGATTGGGAGCGCGCCAGGGTCTGGGGGTTCGGGATCCACTTCGTCAACGGCTGGCTGTTCAGCCTCGTCTACGCTCTGGTATTCCAATCGTGGGGCCACGCGTCATGGTGGACGGGCGGATTGCTGGGCATCGGTCACGGACTGTTCATCCTCGTGGTTCTCGTCCCGCTGCTGCCGAGCGTTCATCCGCGAATGGCCACCGAGACGCGTCAGCCGGCCGCGACGGCGCTTCTGGAACCACCGGGTGCGCTGGCGATGAACTACGGCGTTCGAACGCCGCTGGTCACCCTTCTGGGCCACATCGTCTACGGCGTGATCCTAGGAGCGTTCTATGTGATCGGCGGCTGAGTGTCCTGGGAATCCTCCGCTGGTCGGCGGGGTGCCCTGTCCAGCCAGGCGAAGAACGGCACCGGAACAAGAAAAGCGGCGAACGCGAATACGGCGAATCCGGTGGCGGTCATGTCGAATTCACGGTCGCAGGGTCGAGCGACCGATACAACACCCCGGTATAATCATGAGGATCGCGATGTCCGCCCTAGCCCGGAGCACTGCATGCGGTTTCTCCTCGCCCTCCTGATGGCCGTCCACGGCATCGCGCACGGGGTGGGCTTCGTGGTCACTTGGCGGTTGACCGAGTTCCAGGACATGCCGCACGACACGAGTCTGCTCTCCGGAACGGTCGATGTCGGGGAGACCGGCATCCGGATCGTCGGGGTCCTGTGGCTGCTGATCGGCTTCGCGTTCCTCGTGGTTGCGGTCGCCGCCGTGCTGAACACCTCGTGGTGGCCCACGCTGACGGTGGTTGCGGCGGTCTGCTCGCTGCCGCTCAGCGTCGCGGGCTGGCCCGAGTCACGCCTGGGTGTCCTGGTCAATGTGGTCCTGCTGGCCCTGATCGCCTTCGGGGTGCGCTAGCGCTAGCGCGTGTCGGCAGCACCGGCCCGGTTACTCGGCGGTCGTCGGGTCAATGATTGCCTTGATCTCCATGACCTGGTCAGCTGGAAAACCGGCTTCGCTGGCATGCTGACGAATCAGGTCCTCGCTGGGCGCGATGTAGACGCAGTGGATCGCGTCGCCCGTCACGTAGCTCTGCACCCACTGGATGCTCGGACCCAGGTTCTGCAGCACGCTGCACGACTGCTGTGAAGCTGCCTGCAGATCCTCCGGGGACATGTCGCCGGCGCCCGGAATCCGCCGCTCGATGAGATACTTCGGCATGGCATTTCCTCCGGTTGTAGTGAGACGATTATTCTATGGTCGGGGCGCTCCGATCGCAGGATGAAGATGCCGGCTGGCGATCCTGGCCCTATTCTTCGGGCGGGATTCCGAGCGGAGGATATCTCCATGGAGCTTGAACGGGGCGAAGTGACACGACTGCTGGCGGCCGTGAATGCGGGCGACGCGAATGCGCTCGACCGCCTTCTGCCGCTGGTCTATGACGAGCTGCGTCGCGTGGCCGAGCTGCAGCTCCGCCGCGAGCGCGCCGGGCACACGCTTCAACCTACGGCCCTCGTCCACGAGGCCTACCTGAAGCTGGCCGGCGGTGATCTCCCCGTCTCCAGTCGCGCTCACTTCCTGGCGATCGCCGCGCGCGCCATGCGCCAGGCCCTCGTCGACCACGCGCGACGCCGCAGCCGAGCGAAGCGCGGCGGCGGTCAGCGGCCGGTCACCCTCACCGCCGCCGGCTGGGCGGAGGAGATGGATCTCGACGAGCTGCTAGCCCTGGACGCGGCCCTCGAAGAACTGGATCCGCGACAGCGCCAGGTCGTGGAGTGTCGGTTCTTCGCCGGCATGTCCGAAGCGGAGATCGGCTCCGTTCTCAGTGTGACGTCCCGCACCGTGCGCCGTGACTGGGTGAAGGCGCGGGCCTGGCTCTATAGCCGGCTCTACCCGTGAACCCGGATCGTCGCCAGCGGATCGAGGATCTGTTCGAGCAGGCGCTCGAGTGGCCGGAGACCGAGCGTGCAGCTCGGCTCGCGGAGAACTGTGGTGAGGACGACGCGTTGCGGAGCGAAGTCCAGGCGCTGCTCCAGGCCAACGACCGGGCGTCGGGCATCCTGGACCGAGGAAGGCCGCCGATCGCCCCGTCGACTCCGCTGTCTCCGCTGTCTCCGCTGCTGCCGCTCCGGGGCGCGGAAGGCGACGGCCGTGGCATCCGCATCGGCGCCTACGCCCTGTTGCGCGAGCTCGGCCACGGTGGCATGGGCGCCGTCTGGCTTGCCGAGCGGGCCGACGGACAGTTCCACCGGCGGGTCGCCCTGAAGATCATACGCAGCGGCCCGTACTCGCTCGACATGCACCGCCGCTTCCTCGCGGAGCGGCAGATCCTCGCCACGCTGGACCATCCGAACATCGCCCGGCTGCTGGACGGCGGCTTCACCGAGGAGGGGCGTCCGTACCTGGTCATGGAGTACGTGGACGGGTTGCCGATCGACGAGCACTGTGACCGCCACCGGCTCGATGTCGAGGCACGTCTGCGGCTCTTCCACACAGTCGCCATGACGGTACAGCACGCCCACCGGAACCTCATCGTGCATCGGGACCTGAAGCCATCCAACATACTCGTGACGCGCGACGGAATGCCGAAGCTGCTGGACTTCGGCGTCGCCAAGATCCTCGGGCCCGGAGCCGCGCTCGGCGCACCGCCCACGCAAACCGGACGGCTCCCGATGACCCCGGAGTATGCGAGCCCGGAGCAGGTGCGCGGCGATCCGATCACCACGGCGAGCGACGTCTACTCGCTGGGTGTCCTGCTGTACGAGTTGCTGTGCGGATCGCGGCCTTACGACCTGGGTGCGGCATCGCCCGCGCGAATCGTCGCCGCCGTCTGCGACACCGAACCCCAGCGGCCGAGTCGGCGTCTGCGGCGGGCCGAGGGGAAAGCCGGGGAGGAAGGCACGACGATCGACCCGGCGGCGATTGCCGCCTCCCGGAGCACGTCGCCGGAGCGGCTCGTGCGCCGCCTGGAGGGCGATCCTGACGCGATCGTGATGGCGGCACTGCGGAAGGAGCCGACGAGTCGCTACGCGTCGGCCGAAGCCCTGGCGCAGGACATGGCCAATCACCTCGACGCTTTGCCGGTCCGTGCCTACCGGGGTGGCTCCGCGTATCGGGCCCGCAAGTTTCTGCGCCGCCATCGGGTCGAGGCACTGGCCGCTGCCGGCGTTGCCCTGTCGCTCCTGGCCGGGGCGGGCGCGGCCAGCTGGCAGGCGCTGGCGGCCAGCCGGGAGCGCGACCACGCCCAGGAAGCACAGCAGGTGGCGGAAGCGGAGCGGGACCGGGCCCAGGAGGTCACGTCCGTTCTGGTCGACCTGTTCGCCGCGAGCGACCCCAAGGAGGCGGCCCTGCAGGACACGGCGGCGGCCAGGGCCCTGCTGCGACTTGGCATGACCCGGGCGGAGGCGCTCGACGATCAACCGCTGTTGCAGGCGACCCTGCTCGACGCATTGGGCGGCGTGCACGCCAATCTTGGCCACTGGGGGGACGCCGAATCGCTGATCGCGCGCGGCCTTCGTCTGCGCAGCCAGAAGCTCGGCAACGACGATCCCGAGGTTGCTCGCAGTCTCGTCCATCTGGGGGTGGTTGCCAGGCGCCGAGGCCGGTACGACGAGGCAGAACGTCTGCTCCGCGAGGCGCTCGGCATCCAAACGGCGGCGTTCGGAGAGAAGAACCTCGAGGTGGCGCAGACCCTGCATCACCTGGGTTTCCTGGCGCCCTATCAGGGCCATCCTCGGCACGCGATAGAGCTCTACCGCCAGGTGCTTGACATCCGTCGCGATCTTCTCGGACCCGAGCATCCGCTGATCGCGCAGGCCCTGATGGACGAATCCGCGGCCATGCGACGGGCGGGAGAGCTCGACGTGGCCGAGAGACGCATCCGCGAGGCTCTCGCCATGCGAGAACGGCTGTTGGGGCCCGATGATCCGGAAGTCGCCCAGTCTCTCCTGCACCTCGGCGATCTGCTGCGTGAACGCGGCGACTCGGACGACCAAGCCGAGGGACTCTTCCGCCGCGCCCTCGACATTCAACGTCGCGCCCTTGGCGATCCGCATCCGGCGCTAGCTCATGGAATGAACAGCCTGGCCCTGGTTTTGTCGGACAAGGGACGTCACGAGGAAGCGGTCGAGCTGATGCGGCAGATCCTCGATTACAGGCAGGGCCACTACGGACCACGTTCGCCCGCGGTCGCCGAGGCGTTGCGAAGCCTGGGTGTCGCCCTGCGTTTTCAGGGTCGATTCGGCGAAGCGGAGGTCGCCCACGGGGAAGCTCTCGAGATCTGGCAGGAGAACCTGGGGGACCGCCATGCAGCGGTAGCTGGAGAGCTGCGCATGCTCGCCGCCGTCTACGTTGCGGAAGGTCGCTACCCGGAGGCCGCCTCGTCGCTCACCACGGCGGCCGAGATCATTCGCGACACCTCCGGCGAACGGCACCCGCTGCGAGCCGTCATGATGACGGAACTGGCCGGGGTAAAACTCTTGCAGGAAAAGTACACCACCGCCGAGTCCCTCTACACGCAGGCGCTCGACATTCTCGACCGCGAAGTTGCGTCCGAACATCCGGACGTGCGGGCCGTGCACGCGGGGCTGGCGGATCTTTACGACCGCATGGGACGCGCCGGCCAGGCCCGGCACCACCGGGGCCTCGCCGCCATGAAATGAACTGGCCTCTGCCGGGGTCCGATCCACGTAATACCGCACGCACGGACCCCAACGCAGGCACCATCGATGAGTATGAAGCGCCTGGCCATAGGCGCGGCCGCCGTCGGCGGGATCGCCCTCATCACCTGGGCAGCCCGGGGACGGGGCGGCGACGAGTTGAGCTTCCGCTTCGTCAGCGTCGAGCGCGGTGATCTCGAGCAGGTCGTGGCTGCCACCGGCAACCTGCACGCCGTCACGACCGTCCAGGTCGGTCGGTGAGTGACGGCCCGCCGCCCTAAGCCGTCTCCGCTCCCGCGCTCTTGGCGGACCACCAGCCGAGAACGATGCCGTACACGGCATGGCCCATGAGCAATCCGACCGCCGCCATCGCTGGCTGCGGATGGTTCACCATGAACATGCCCATGCCCGCCATCGGCATGACGACCGCGAGAGCGATCACCGCCAGGATCATCCCGAAGATCAGTCCCTTGAGCCAGCCGGCGCCAGGCAGCGTCGGGTACAGCGCGTGGAACACGATCGGGAAAGCGAGCCCCCCGAGGAGCAGGTGAACCGTAATGCCAGCCATCCAGCTGGTGCCCAACATGTCGGCCAGCATCGCCGCGATGTCCATCGGGCCGCCCATCATCAGCGGGGCGACGTAGTACATCATCAGCGTCATCAGGATCGTGCCTGCAAAACCGCCGATGAGAACCTGCTGGAACCTGGGCTTCATGGCTGCTCCAATGAAGAGGTCAGATGGGGGAACGCCGTAAGGTACGCGGAGCCGAGTGTTTGTTACAGGCATCTGACCCTGTCAGGTGACCGCGGTGGCCAGGGCGCCGGCGCCTTCCCGAGCGGAGTTCGGTGCCCATCATGTAAGGGTGAGCCGCAAACCCGACCGACCGGCCCGAGAGCCCGCGAAGCTCGGGTCTACCGCCCCCCCTGGGTAGCCGGCGGTCTTCTCAGGCATTGGAGCAAGATCGTTTCCGGATGAGGGATACGACAGGGACGGAGGTAGTCGGAGAGGTCTGTCGAGCCTACAATTTGTAATGCGATGCGTTGCGAGAATGGAGCCGACCGGGATCGCCCCCGAAGGGCTCTCGCGCAGCGAGAGTACCGGTGACCTCCTGCTTGCAAAGCCGATCCGAAGTCGCCGAGGAGCGCTGATACGAGCTAGTAATTCCGATCTAGTCTGGATAGAGACTGAGCCGTTCGGTCCGATGGAACGTGACGATCCGGAAAGGCTGCGGAGGAGTGATCGTTGCCTCGAATACCAGGGCTCCGGTCCCCCGATCGATCTCGATGACCTTGCCGTAGTATTCTCCACCGAACTCGACGGCGCCGGGCGAGACGAGCATATGGTTCTCCTCCGGGCGGTAGTCGACGTCCGAGACGATGCGCGAATAGGTCTCGGCGCCGCGCTCTTTCCCGTACGACCACACCTGCTGGACCGTCATCCCATCCGCGTCGATTGAAAACTCCACCGCGCGGCTGTAAGGCCCCTGCCCCACGTAGTTTCGATTGTCCCCGTTGTCGAACAGAAGCAGGTTCCCGTTGGGCATCACCTTCGTCGCATGTTGATACCAGTTCCACTCGAAGTCTGGATGGTTCGTGTCCCCCGACAGGACGTTCGGGTCGGAGATCGGCGCGCCGGCGGCATCGAGCGGCTGCAAAAGCAACTCGGAAAGGTCCGTTCCGTCACCGGCTGTCTGCCAGTCCCGGTGCGGAGCGAGGATCCAGACGACGTGATTGTCCCGGGTCAATTTGACCACGCCCTGGTGCCGCGCCGAGACGATGATCGTGTCGTCGCGGTCGTCGTAGGCCACGGCATTCTCATGCGCCCAGTCAGACGTTCGGTCCGACCACGTCCTGCGTCCTGGATCGAGCGACTGCGTTAAGTCCCAAACGTTGATGACGGCACCCGTCGTCCGGTCGATTTCGACGACATGATCCTCGACCGTCGACACGGACCAGTTGTGGACTGTCACGAGGAAGTTGCCGTCGGGCTTTTCGAGCACCTGGTGGTGGAATCCAAAACCCGGCATGCTCCACGAATTCAACACGTGTCCGAACATGTCGACCTCGTATATCTCGTCGGTCTGCTGAGATCCGAAGTAGAGGTTTCCATTCGCTAGCCGCTCGACACCGACATCGAACGACAGTTCGCCGAGTGAGGGGTGTCCCGAGTAGTCGAGCACCCACCGCACATCTCCCCACCGGTCGAAAATGAAGGCCCGGTTCGGAAACAGCTCGCCATCGTTCCCGAAGTAGCTAACGAGCGTCATCCCTTTGACCATGGCGGCCGGCTGAACCTGGTCGATCGTGATCTCGGGAAGGTGTGGATTAGGCGGCGGTGTGCTGACTGTATAGCTGCGCACCTCCAACTCTACGCCCTCGCTGTCATACAGCGTGAGATCGACGTGATTCTCATAGTTCTCGTACAGACCCAGAACGGGGATAGCGTGATGACGTGACAGCTCGCGGAACTGATGCCGCACGTCGGAGTCCGGACCGTGCCGTCCCGAAACGCGCAGGGAGAGCGAGACGGGTATGCTAGTCTCCAACTCTAGGCGAGCGGTAAGGGGCGCGTACCCGGTCGGATCGGAGATCAGGTCCTCGCTGCTGACGACACTGCCGGCAGGGGGTGGATTTCGCGGGGAAGTGGCATCGGAACAAGCAGCCAAACCAAGCGTTAGCAACACCAGAGCAACACTCCCTGGTGCCCTGTGACTGAGGCGGATCGTGTGGCTGGTCAATGGACGCTCCCGGAGTCGAAGCGTTCCCTTCACGCGGTCACTCGCTCGCGGTGCGGCTTCACAGCAGCCAGGACCCTTTCATTTCGGCCAAGCCGACGATCCCGTAAACGGCCATAACGCGCAACACCCTCGAGAGCTTCATCTGCGGAACAGCCGCGGCAGGAACAACGACGGCATCTGGTTCATGGACCGCGGAAGATCGGCAATAGAGGGCCAGAGCGCCAAACCCGCGACTCGCCCAGGTAGAACCGCCGAAGAGCGAGCGGGAAACGTAGGTGGCGTGGCAGGGCAAATGGAACCGACCGGGATCGCAGTCGAGCGAAGCGAGACCCTGAACAGGCGGAGCATGCGAAGATACCGGTGACCTCCTGCCTGCAAAGCGGCCCGATGAGGCCCGGTATCCGGCGATATGCCGGACTTAACGGCTTCTTACGGATCGGCCCCGTATTGCCAAACCAGCGCCAGACCACGTAGGGACATCTGTCCGTGACCCATACCTTTGCCCGTCTCCCACTTCCGTCCTCAAACGATCGCGTGATCCAGCGACGCCCGAGACGAACGTAGTTCGGCCGATCCAGAGCTCTTGCAACGAGTGGGGTGGCCCTCCTAACCAGAACGAACTTCGCTTCGTCGAAAGGTATGTCCTGATCGTCCGAAAAAAGCCTGAGGGCGGAGCGGACATCGAAACGACTAGTTTTTCGCAGGATCGTCCAGCGCCGTGAAATGCGCCGACAGAGGCGCCCGGCAGCCTCGTCACCTTCACGACTCCGATCACGGATCAGGCGAAGAAAAGCAAAAGGCTCTGCTCCACCCGAACACTCCTGCGGAAGGGCTCTCGTGGCCGCATCTTTGGCAAGATCAAGAGCGTCCCCGGCGAGCCGACTTGGGAATGCTTGGGTCTCGCTGTCGATCAGGCGCTCGTGAAGGACCCTCCACAGACACTCCAGATGTTCCGCCGCCTGCCGCAGTTCGGCCCGAAGATCTTGCTTCAGGCTCGGATCTAGCGTCGGGTTCTGCAAGCGCCCCTGAACGTCAGCGGCTCGAACGGCGGCGTGTGCGAGACTCGCTCTCAGATGTGTCGCAACGTGCTCCACCAGAGTCGATTGGACATCCCGATCCGGGGGGCTCGGCCACAAATAGCGCACCGATTCTAGGGTCTGCCAGAATCCGCGACAGGAGTTGGCGCAGCGAACGTCGTCGCTTGCTAGCGCGTGCAAATCCCAGGCGAAGGTCAGACGAACAGCCTCATACCCTATACTCAGGATATCTGCGCTCTTGTCCATCCTTTTTTCCGCTTTTAGATCCGCCTTACTCGCAACCTCTAGTGGAGAAGCTGATCGGCGTTTCGGGCACGCATACGTCTTGCCAATGGGGTCGCCGCAATCAACGCCAGATAAGTCGATCAGTCGTCGGTACGATTGGCCGTCCAACCGAGGCAATGGATCTCTCCCCGAAAGGGCTGGATTAGTCGCTCTATGTGGTCTCGAAGCCCCAGGCTACAATCCTGTACCAGAATATCGGAAAGAAGGCGCTGCCCAAGGCCTGAGACACTCCGGCCCGTGGCCATTCAGCACTAAGCATGCTTTCTATTCTATACCCCAGGCGGTCTTTCCTGCGATGATGTTGTGTCCGAGCATATAGCAGTACACGGCGGTGGGGATGAACTCGATCTTGAGGTCTCCGATGCTCTTGGTGCCCACCTTAGAGTAAGTCGTCGCCAGACACTGCTCTAAGTGGCTCTTTCCGCAAAACTCTCTTAGTGCACCGAGATCGCTTGGCCGCTCAAAGTATCGGTCGGACCACTTCACCTCCACGGCAAAAGCTGCCTTCTGGGTGCCGGGATCTAAGCCAACGATGTCAACCTCTCTACCCTTTTTCCACCGCGCGTAGTAGAGGTCGATGTTTGAATGAAACCACTGCGAGAAGATCGCCGTTTCGGCGAGCGGTCCTGTCTCCCTTTTGTCGTCCGCCGCCACCGGAGCGAATAGAGCGGCGCGCATCGAGGGGTTTGTAAGGTACACCTTGAAGGTCCGGGCTCGCTTGAATCGCCTCGCATTCTCCGCCACTCGGTTCACAGATCGTATGAGAAAGGCCGCCTCCAGATACGTGATGTACTTGCGGAGAGTGGTCTTGGAGACCCCGGAGCCCTGAGAGAGACTCTCCCAGGACAACTCATTGGCCGTATTGAAGGCCAAAGATGTGAACAGGCGATTCAGCTCAGGAATGTCACTAATGCCATAGAGCGTGGGGAGATCTCGCAGTAGCACCTTGTCAATGATGTCTTGCTTCACGAATCGTCCGGGATTCTCCTGAATTTGTGGAGAGAAAACCACTTCCGGATATCCGCCGAAGTTGAGGTAGTGCAAGAATCTCTCGTTCAATCCATCGATGTCCACAGCCTTGAACCGGCCCCGGCGCTTTCCCGGCTCGATAAGGCCCGCTTCCTGGTCGGTCAGCCGAAGGTACTCGTAGAAAGTGAGGGGAGGCAGAAGGAAGTCCGTAAATCGACCTGCGCCCGACTCTTCACTCTTGGCCTTCAATGCCGCGGCGGCGGATCCCGAGACCGTCACCTTGATGAAGGAAATTCTGTCCACCATCGCCTTAACGTGTACTTCCCAATCCTTCAGGTATTGCACCTCGTCGAAGAACACATAGACGGGTTGGCTGCGATCGGGCTCTCCCGTGGACAGATAGATGTCCAGCAGACTTTCAAGACTCTGGGCGTGATAGACGGGGTGGTCGACCGAGAAATAGACGAGTTGCTTCGGCGGGATCCCCTCTGCGATCAAAGCATCAATAAGATGGTGGATTAGGACCGTTTTACCAACACGGCGTGGTCCGAGAAGCACGACAGCTCGGCGCACGGCGGTATCCTGTACAAGCGGGAAGAGCAAATTAAAGTAGGCCCGGGGCGTTAGGTGCACGAAGGGCCCGTCATTGGGATCATCCCACCACGGGTTGTCGTCTCTGAGCCTAGCTGCTAACTGCTCATCTTGGATTTGGCGCACAATGCTCTCCCTGGCCATTCCAGCAGGGCGAAAATGTTAGGGTTACAACTCTACGCTTAATGTAGCTCGATGCGGAGAGAGCGCTAGATTCTGGGAAGAACGATGGGTTGATTAAGAAACCCCACTGGAGAATGGACTACGTTAGAAGTGCAGCCATTGGGTTCCTTATTGAGCAAATCTAATCTATTGCCATAGCGTAATTTGCGCGCGCTTAATACGCTAAGCATAGCGCCGCAAGCTTAGCGGGGCGGCTTCTCTAGGATTCTTATACCTCGTTCCGGAGAAGTCGACGGAGGAAGACCACCCCGGCCAAGGGGGGGGTCGCGCACACGCCCCGAAAACCTAGCCTAATTGGGCATCGATGTGCAGGCCGCTAGGGACAGAGGGCTCGCGCGCAAGGGGGTCCCTACTTGTAGGCGGGCATGCCCGTTCTTGGATGGGGCCCCTGAAATCCGGGATTGCTCGATCTCAACCACGGCCATCCAGTCCTAGCTGCCCAACTGCCATGCAAGCAGGAGGTCAAGGTACCAGACACCCTAATAAGTCCGCCGCGCGTGACGTGTGTGCCGGGACCTATTCCAAACTGTCACGTATCTGTCACGCTCAAGACCTCGATCGGCTCCCGTACCGGCCGCGCCGAGGGCGTTTCGTCGCCAGAGAGCTGATCCGCGGAACCAGCGGCTAAGACGTGAACGACGATCGCCTCCTGAGTGCGCGTCACGTCGTGCATCTGCGTCACGCCTCCCTGGACCCGCCCGACGATCTCGGTTGCCGCCTTGAAGGCCACCTGCGCCATCTGCGGGATCGTTCTCGGGTCGATATCGGACATCGACTCCGGCCTCCAGGCGCCCCGGCGGATCTGATCGATCGTCTTTACAGCGTCCTCGAAGAAGGGGACGAATCCAGGTGCCCGAGCCCGGATCTGACGGTCACGCTCCTGCTTGAGGGTGACGATCCGATCGAGGACTTCGGGGCGGCGGAGAAGCTTCGATGCTTGGCTCCTGACTCCACTCTCGCTGACCTCGGGTCGCACGCAGCGGTAAGCGGCAGAACGGTTCCCCGGTAGCACCGGCGGCTCGATCTCGAGCTCGAGCGCCTCAGAGCCAAATACGTAGACCCAGACGAAGCGCTCGTGAATCTCATTTTCGAGCGGACGCTCGGTTTCGATCGAACCCGCCTTCGCCACCTGGCCGAGTCCTCCCACGGCTTCTCCTTTCGTCAAATGCGACGCGCGCGAGGACCGCTTCTCCCTGTCGCTGCAGAATCCGCTTTCAGCCTTCCTGCGTGTCTACTCCGGCGCGTGGCGATCCTCGCAGGCATTTCGCACCGTTCGGGGCTTCGGCGGCCTTCTGAGGCCCACACGGGACACTGATCCACTTTGAGAAGCGCAAGGCGAAGAGAAACACAGCCTCCCCCCTATAAGGCCCCCTCACGCTGGACAGTGGAGGACCAGTCACGAGGCAGCCCCAGCTTCCGCATCAGGAACAATCGATGGCGCGGGCCGAAAGCTCACGACCTCGCTCCTGGCGCTCCGGTCGGCCAGGACGTGGCCATAGTGCTGTTCGATCATCCGGGTCGAGGCGTGGCCGAGCTCGCGGGCAACAGTGAAGATCGCAACCGGTGCGCCACCCTCCGTCGTCTGGAGGCGATGGCTCGCATAAGTATGGCGAAGCCAGTACGGGGTGACCTCGAGGGCAAGCTCAGGGCCGCCCTTCCCGCTGGCCCTTTGGCGCTGGAGCTTGATCACCGACTTGAACGCCCTTCGGACAGTGGTGACAGGCTCACCAGCCCGCTTCGGGGACGGGAACAGTGGAGCCTCCGGGAGGCGGTCGCGGGTGAATGCCTCGAGCACCTGAGCGCAGTCGGGCCAGAGTGGAACCTGTCGGGCCCGGTACTCCGTCTTGAGTCGCCGCCCGGACCATTCGTTCGCGGCGACGACGACCAGACCCTCAGCCTCGGGTGCGCCCGCACGCTCTCGTACGTCAGCACCGGGGCCCGCAAAGCACACGTCGCCAACCCGCCGGGTGAACGCCTCTCGCGGGCCGATCCCAGTGTGCAGCCAGAGCGTGATCAGCGGGTACATGTAGTGGCCCGATTCCTCGTCGTACTTCCGCGCCGCCTGCATGAGCGTCCACGCTTCGGCCGCCTCCAGGGAGCCACGTTCATTCTCAGGACGGCCGGTCGGCAGATCTTCCCGGACTGCGTCCACCGGGTTGAACGTGAGCCGCCGGTGTCGGATCGCCCGGCGGAAGAGCTGGGAGAGTTTCTCGAGGTGGACGCGCACCGTCCGGCCCGCATAGCCTCGGCGCCGGACATCGGCGAGGTAGCGTTCGACATCTGCCGGCGTGATCGAAGCGAGAGGGCGATGGGCGCCGAAGAACTCCCCGGCGGCGCTCAGGTAGCGTTCGACGTCGGTGAGGTAGCGCTCGGTTCGAAGGTCCCCGTTCGGCTTGGGCGTGGTCCGGAGGTAGCTCAGAAACTCGTCGGTGTAGTCACCGAGTGAGACGGCGGGTCCCGTCCGCTGGGCCTGGTGGGGGTCTGCGCCCGTGCGGAGCTGGCGGGCATACTCCTCGGCGATACGTTCCGCCTCGCTCCTCGAGGTCGCCCCGCGCGCGCCGCCGGGCTCGCCGATCAAGTCGGGCGACAAGGCCCGCTGCCCGTCGCCGAACCGCCGGAAATCCCCGTGCCAGCGATTGCCGCGCTTGCGGATGGAAATCCCGGTCTTCGCCATCAAGGCCTCCCTTGTGGAGACATCGTCGAGGTCCGGTTCAGCACCGCGTCATCGAGACGGCCACCAACCGACCTTGGCCACGATCCTCGGTCCGCCGATCGTGACAGTTATGTGACAGTTACGCAAGGGTGGGGCGTGACAGCTATGGTTGGGGCGGGGTCAATACTGAGTGTATATCCTTGGAGTTACTGCGGTTACGTCCATGGAGCCGACCGGGATCGAACCGGTGACCTCCTGCTTGCAAAGCAGGCGCTCTCCCGACTGAGCTACGGCCCCTCAATTACTGCTGGTGCGGCTCGCCGGCGAATCCTAAGGCCTCGATGGGTCTGCTGACAGGTGCCTCCGTCGCCGCGGGGAGAATGCAACCCGTGGATTGGGGCGCGGTTCCCCGATAGGCCGCGATCGTACCCCGCCGCTCACTCCGGCAGGCGCGACATGATGCTGCCGAGCTTCGTCCGATATCGGGCGAGCCGGCCACGACCGTCGTCCGTGAGCCGGCATAGCGTGACCGGGATCTTTCCGTCGTACGTCTTCTCAATGGCCACGATCCCGGCTTCCTCGAGCTTCGACAGATGCGTCGAGAGGTTGCCCTTCGTCAGGCCAGTTTCGCGCAGCAGGTAGAGAAAATCCGCCCCCTCGACGACCGAGAGGCAGGTGAGGATCTGCAGACGGGAGGGCTGATGGATGGCTCGATCGAGCTCCGGGAACACGTTCCCTTCGGCCGGCAGCCGTCAAGGTCACATCGCGGGCAATTGTCGGTTCGGATGTCTATATTGTGGGAATGCTGAACCTGCCGAGGCGTTGCGACTACATCCGGTTGGCGTCCGCGGTCCTGGCGACGATCGCCGTCGGGTGCCGTCCCGCAGACCAGGGGGAGACTACTGTCCCGCCGCCGCCCGAAGAGGCCGTCGCACGCCTTGGCGACGAGGCCGCCGGAGAGCTCGTCACGAAGCTCGGGGCACGGCTGCAGCAGGCGATCGCCGAGCGGGGGGCACCGGGCGCGGTGGAGTTCTGCTCGGTGGAGGGGCTTCCCCTGACAGCCGAGGTGAGTCGGGCGACGGGGTTCGAGGTCAAGCGCACATCGTCGCGCCTGCGCAATCCTGCCAATGCGCCGGATTCACTGGAGCGGGCGGCTCTCGACGTGTTTGAAACCGCTGCGACCGCCGGCGATTCGCTCCCGGAGCATGTCGTGCAGCGAACCCCGGCCGGCGATTTCCGCTATTACCGACCTCTGCGTATCCAGCCCCTCTGCCTTCAGTGCCACGGGGGTCCGGAAGACCGGGCGGAGGGGGTCGACGACGTGCTGGCGAAACGCTATCCCGCAGACCGGGCGACCGGCTACGCGGCGGGCGACTTGCGTGGTGTGATCCGGGTGACCGTTCCCCGGTCGGCCGTCGAGTAGACGCCGACGAAACCTGCGCGGCCGACCCTGACCCCCCATATTCTCCGACCCCCGCTCAGCCCCCCGGGGACGATTCGCGGCAAGCGAGAACGGGCGGAACGGGACGAGAGGACGAATGAGCGATGGGCCAGAGATCCCGGGGCGGCGCACACGCCGGTCCGACGTACGACGCAGCTCCCGACCACCGGCGCGGCGCTTGACGCCGCCCGTTCCTCCGGGCGCGCACCGAAACGATGCCATGATCCTGCACAGGAGCGAGGAATCGTCCGCGACCTCCCGGCCTGAACCCGTCGACCCGCCCTTCGGTGAGACGCCGCCGGACCTTCGGCCGGTGCCCGCCCCGGGCCCCGACGGCGAGTTCCACCTCGACGACCCGAACCTCCAGCTCAACCGCGAGCTCACCTGGCTGAACTTCAACTTTCGCGTGCTGGCCCAGGCCGAGGATCCTCGCGTTCCCCTGCTGGAGCGTCTCAACTACATCGGGATCGTCGGATCGAACCTCGACGAGTTCTTCATGAAGCGCATCGGGGGACTGAAGCAGCAGGTCGTGGCCGGCGTGCACGTGACGAGCGCCGACGGGCGCACGGCCCAGGAGCAGCTCGAGGAGGCGTACGCCCTGATCCGCGTGCTCATCACGCGGCAGCGCCGCGTCCTCGGCCACCTGCGCGGGGAGCTTCGCGACCACGGCATCGAGATCCAGCGCGTCGGCCGGCTGAGCGAGTCGGACCGCCGGACCCTGCGTGAGCGCTACATCGAGAGCGTCTACCCGCTGGTCACGCCGCAGGCCACGGATCCGGCCCATCCGTTCCCGTTCGTCTCGAACCTGTCGCTGAACCTGCTCGTCACGCTGCATCTTCCGGACGAGGAGATCCCGTCGATCGCCCGCGTGAAGGTACCGGTCGGGCTCGGCAGCCCCCGGTTCCTCGAAGTGGGTGACACGAACGTCTTCGTCCCTCTCGAGCAGGTGATGGCCGACAACCTCGACCTGCTGTTCCCCGGCATGGACATCCTCTCGTGCGAGGTGTTCCGGGTGACGCGGAACGCCGACACCGAGGTCGAGGCGGACGAGGCCGACGACCTGCTCGTCCACATCGAGAGCGAGCTGCGCCAGCGGCGGCTCGCTCCGATCGTGCGGCTCGAGATCGAAGCCGACATGGAGCCCGCGCACCGGAGCATGCTGGCCACCGAACTCGGCCTCGACGAGACGGCCGACGTGTTCGAGGTCGACGGGATGCTGGGGCTGCGTGACCTGGCCGAGCTTGCGACCCTCCAGGAACCGGACCTGCGGTTCGAGCCGCATCACCCGGTCGATCCGCCGGCGCTCTCCGATTCGTCGCGGTCGATCTTCCACGTGATCCGGGAGCACGGCTCCATTCTCGTACACCATCCGTACGAGTCGTTCAACGCGTCGGTCGAGCGGCTGCTCGAGGAGGCGGCCTCCGACCCGGATGTCCGAGCGGTGAAGATGACCGTGTACCGCACGTCCTCGGAGTCACGCGCCGTCGAGCATCTCATCGACGCGGCGCGCAACGGCAAACAGGTCGCGGTCGTGATGGAGCTCAAAGCGCGATTCGACGAGGCGGCGAACATTCGCTGGGCGAATCGCCTGACCGCCTACGGGATCCACGTGACCTACGGCGTCATGGGGCTGAAGACGCACGGGAAAGCGATTCTCGTGGTGCGTCAGGAGGCGGACGGCCTGCGGCGCTACGCGCACATCGCGACCGGCAACTACCACGCGGGGACGGCGAGGCTCTATACCGACAGCGGTTTGCTCACCTGCGACGACGCTATCGGGTCCGACCTGACCGAACTGTTCAACTACCTGACGACGGGATACAAGCCGAAGCGCGACTTCCAGAAGCTGCTGCCGGGTCCAAAGATCCTGCTGCCGGAGCTCATGAAGCGGATCGAGCGTGAACGGCGCATTCAGCTCGAGGGCGGAATCGGCCACATCCAGCTCAAGATCAACGCGCTCGAGGATCCCGACATCACCCGGGCCCTCTATGCGGCGGCCAGTGACGGCGTGCGCATCGACATGGTCGTGCGTGATACCTGCCGGCTGCGTCCGGGGATCGAGAACCTGTCGGAGACGGTTCGCGTCGTGAGCATCGTCGGGCGCTTCCTCGAGCACGGGCGGATCTACTACTTCCGCAACGGCGGCGACGAGGAATACTTCATCGGCTCAGCCGACCTGATGAGGCGCAACCTGGGCCACCGCGTGGAAATCGTCGCGCCGGTCGAGGAACCGGAGCTGCAGAAGGAGCTGCGGTTCATCCTCGACACGCAACTGAGCGATACGCGGCTCGGGTGGGAGATGTGCTCCGACGGCTCGTACGCACGGCGCGGAGCCCCGGACGACACGTCGGACCCCGGGACGCACGAGCGGATGATCGCGTGGGCATCCGAGCGGCATCGCGACGCCACGCGGCTCAAGCGCCGCCGGCCCCGGGAACTGCCCGGCTAGTTAGAAGCGCCGCGCGATCATCTCGAGCAGCAGGCCGTCACGTATGCCCCGGTCGTTGACCACGATGCGGCGGACATCCAGCAGCTGCGCGAGCCGAGCGACGGCTACGGTGCCCGCCACGATGATGTCGGCGCGGTCGGCGTTCAACCCCGGAAACCCTCGCCGCCTCGCGAGGGGCGCCTCGCGCAGTCGGCGTAGCTGATGCTCGAGTTCCGCCGTGGTCAGCGCGTAGCCCTGTACGGAGCCGATCTCTCCCTGCCGGTCGTGCATGGCG
>Ga0210123_1000058_pt1 | contig 65956 bp, 41 predicted proteins | sample Muzzi_PWB_D2_FD_185535 | JGI IMG/M metagenome (GOLD analysis project Ga0210123, IMG submission 185535) | Wetland microbial communities from San Francisco Bay, California, USA, that impact long-term carbon sequestration - Muzzi_PWB_D2 (SPAdes) | ecosystem: Environmental > Aquatic > Marine >... | reverse complement strand
TGCCGGGCATGAGCGGCCTCGAGACGCTCGCGGAGCTCCGCAAGCTCCCGCCGCTCGCAGATACCCCCGTGGTGGTCATCACCGCTCGCGCCAGAACTGCCGAAATCGTCGAGTACGAGCAGTGCGGCGTCGCGGGCGTGATCGTAAAGCCCTTCGACCCGCTGAAGCTCGGCCAACGGCTGCGCGAGATCTGGGAAGACCACCGAACTTGACGACGTCGGCGCTCACTGAGCGAGGATCTTCTCGACCTCCACCTTCAACCGATCGACCTTCGACGCCAGATCCCCCAAGAGTCGGAGGACTGTTGCCCGGTCTCCGACTCCGGCGGCCCGTTCGATCGCTCCGAAGTGCTGGGTCAGCGATGACGCACCGACGTTGGAGGTGCTCCCGGCCAAGGAGTGGGCCAACCGGACCAGCCGTTCCCAATCCCCCTGCTGCGCGAGGGCCGACGCCCTTGGCAGATCTCCTTCGAGCCGGGAGACGAGAGAGCGAAGCAGCGGTTCGACGACCGGCTCGCCGCCGGCCTTCTCGAGCGCCTCGAGCTGCCCGAGGCGCGCCGACTGGAGAACCTGGACCTCGCCGCAAGGGGCACCGCCGCCGAGGTCGTGGGCATCACCCGCCTCCTCCCCCGAGGCGGGAGCTGCTCCTCCGCCGACGAGCCTCCTCAGCGCGTCGAAGTCGATCGGTTTCTGGAGCAGCTCGTCCAGCCCGGCCTCCTTGCAGGCGACCCGATCCTCGGGGCCGAGGGCAGCGGTCAACGCCACCAGCAGGGGGCGCTCCTCCGGCGCGAGCCGCCGACCGATCTGCCGACCGGTTTCGAGCCCGTCCATGCCGGGCATCTGGACGTCCATCAGCACCACGTCGTAGCAACGCTTTTTCAGGGCAGCGAGAACCTCGCGGCCATCGCGAGCGAAACCGACCCGATGGCCGAGCTGGCGCAGGAACCGCCCCAGCAGATTGCGCGTGACGTCGTTGTCCTCGGCGACCAGGACGTCGCGTGGACGCTCCGCGGCCCCCTCCGCCCGATCCCCACCCTGGCGATCCCGCGGCGCAGCCTGCTCGGCGTCGTCGCCGACCGCCTGAACCGGGACCGTGAACGAGAAGCTCGAGCCTCGGCCGACCGTGCTTCGAGCCGAAACCCGCCCGCCCCAGGCCTCGACGAACCTCTTGACGATCGCCAAACCCAGGCCCACGCCCCCGTGCAAGCGGGCCCGCGTGCCGTCGAGCTGATGGAACGGCGCAAAGAGCGTGTCGAGATCCTCGGCGGCGATGCCGCTCCCCCCATCGCTCACGACATAGACGAGCTCGACCCGGCCGGCCTCGAGACGGCGCGCGCTCAACGAGATCCTCACCGTGCCGCGCTCGGTGAACTTGACCGCGTTATCGACGAGGTGGACCAACACCCGATGAAGCCGCGCCCGATCCCCTTCCACCACCTTGGGGACGTCGGCAGCGATCACCGTCTCCAGCTCGAGCCCGCTGTCTGTGATCGTCGGCGCGAGCTTCTCGAGACACTCCGAGATCGGCGCTTGCGGATCGAACGAGACCCTGTCGATCTCGATCCCTCCAGCCTCCGCCCGGGTGAAGTCGAGCAAATCGTCGATCAGATCCTGCAACCTGATGGCACTGCGCCCGAGTTGCTCGACGAGATCCCGTCGGTCCGCGTCGAGATCGTCCGCCCGGAGAAGCTCGAAGATCCCGAGGATTCCGGTCAACGGGGTACGGAGCTCATGACTGACGTTGGCCAGGAAAAGGCTCTTGAGGCGATCCGCGACCTCCGCACGCTCCTTGGCGCGCTCGAGATCGTGGATTCGGTCGCGAACCCGCCGCTCGAGGTCGTCCTTGAGCTCCTCCAGCTCTCGGTGGAGGCGCCGGAAGCGCTCCCACAAGGAGATCCCCATGGTGCCCAGAAACGCTGCGAAACCGAACGGCGCCAGAGAGAATCCGATGGGGTACGGCAAGCCCAAGAGCGTGGAACCGAGCTCGTAGGCCTCCACCACCACGAGTACCAGCGCTCCGCCCCCCAAGAGACGAGCCTCGCGGTCGCCCCGGCGCAGCTCGACGACGATGCGCACTGCGACCAGCGCGAGCGCCGGAGCCAGCCAGAGCCACCGCAGGGCTCCGGTGGCGACCACGGGCTCTACGCTGGGCCAGGCCAGGGTCCAGATGCCGAGACCGACCTGGGAGATCTGGTAGCCCTTCACGGGCCACGAGATCCGCCGAGCGAACAGAGCCCAGAGGAACTGGATGGCCACCGCCGCCGCCAGGTGACCGCTCGCCGCCGCCCACCGGACGGTCCAGTCGAGACGCAGGGTCAGGTCGAAGATCCAGATGGAGTTGGCCAGCGTGTTGACGGCGAACAGGAGGGCCAACAAACCGAACCAGAGATGGGCTTTTTGATCCCGACTGCCCGCGGCGAGCAACAGGTGGTAGACGCCGACCGCGCCGAACAGACCCGCGAGAAGCAAGAGGTGAAGGGAACCCAGGTGCTCTCGCGCGTGGATCAGCTCCGCATGGTCCCGAAGTGCCGTCCGGTCGCCGATCATGGCCGTGCCGCCCACCGGAGCACCCGCGAGGGCCTGGTCCGACGCCCAGCCGACACGGCGCAGCCGGAGCGCGAGGACCAGAGAGCCGTCCGGTCCGACCGCCTCGGGTGGTACGGGGTAGACCTCTTCCGTCGGAACGGCCAGCGGAAGCCGCCATCCGGGCGACTCCCCGACGAGCTCACCGCCGGCGTAGAGCTGGAAGCCTCCGAAGCTGGGGCCGACCAGGAACACCGCGAGCTCGTCGGACCTCGCGTCCGCACCCGGCGCCATGTCGACGATCACGGCCCGCCGGTACCAGACAATTCCGTCGACCCCGCGGAGACCTTGAGCCTCCCACCCTTCCCTCAGCTCGACGCTTTGCCAACCGCCGTCATCGAAGGCGACCTCCCGCCACGCGTCCTGATCACCGACCCGGAGCTTCCAACGATCCGGAAGATCGGTCCATGGCTCCGCAGAGAGCGGCACCGCCGTCGCGATTCCGACGGCGACGACGACCGCCAGGCAGAGGGCGAGGCCACGAGACCCCCCTCGGCTCATACCGATCCAGGCCAGCTCACACGGATTCATCGCTCCCGTCGCCAGGGCCGCCAGTCGGCCGATGGTGAGGTCCTCAGGGGGTGGTGTCCACCGTAGCCCATCGCTCGAGGTCTGAGAGTGCGGCTGGACAGTAGCACAGGCTCTCACAAGGTCCATGGCTCCGGCGCCGGAGAGCCGGCGGCCCCCGTCGTTATCTTGATCGTAAGGTTGACCCCATACTCTCCTACGGAGTCGTAACCTTCTGGACATCGCACAGTGGGACCCAAAGAAGACGGAAGGGCTACTCCCGACAGCGCGACCATGAGCCAAGTGAGCGGAGTACGACAGAAACGCCTGGGCAAATCGCTGAGCGCCCTCCGCACCGACCTCCTACGGCGCGTACGGGTCGAGCTCGCCGAGGCGGATCGGCTCGCCGAGAGACTGGAGATCGAACCGGAAGACGGTTGCGCTGCCCCGGAAGACTCCGCTCGACAGATGCGAGATCTCCTCGCCGAGCGCCTGGCCGAAGCGGAAAGACAGGCATCGAGGCTGATGAAGCTGTATGTCGTGACCTACCAGCTCCATTCGACTCTGGAGATCGAGGAGATTCAGCTCGCGATCGGAGAGATCGCCGTCGATCTGTTGGGAGCCGGACGCTTCATGCTTCTGACGGGGAGAGAGCCGCCCGGGAGGTACCGGATCGTCCTGAAGCGAGATCTCGGGCGAGAGGTGCCCACGCCGTTCACCGGCCCCTGGTACCACGGGGGCGATCCCGCCATCGACCGAGCGCTGACGGACGGTCATCTCGCCCTCCGCCCCTCCGGGGAATCAGCGGCCAAGGCCGTCATCCCCTTCACCATCCAGGACACCACGGTCGGGGCGTTGGTCGTGCTCGATGTCATCGGCCGCCGCGCCAGACCGCTCGACCAGGACCGCGAGCTGCTCCGCCTGCTGGCGGCCCACGCGGCATCGGCTCTTTGGGTGGCCAAGGTCTACTCGGAGATCAACCGCAAGCTGCACACACTCGAGAGCCTCCTCTCGTTGGTGCGCAACGCCTGACCACGGTGGGCGTTCAGGAGGCGTCTGCCGACGGCAGCTCCACCACGACGAAGCCGGGGCGGCGGATCTCCGGGGACTCTCGGAGCACTGCTATTCTCGAGCCTGGGGGCTCGCGAATTGCACCAACGACACTCCCGTCCCGGGAACGGAGGTCGCCGATCTTGCCAACGGCATACGATGCGATCGAAGCTTCGGACAGCCGTGGCCGGGGCCCGGCACCGCACAATCCACCTGCTCGAGGGGCCGACCGCGCAACCCTGACCCTCAGTCTCGCGGCGGCGTGCGCGGCCGCTCTCGGCGGGATCTCGCTCTCCTTCGCGTCGCCACTGGACGCGACCCTCTCCGGCGCCCGCATCTTGACCTGGACGGCCGCCGCGCTCGCTCTGGGCGGCGCCATCCTCACGGTGCTCCGAAGGCACCGATCTCGGAGCGGCCCGGAACCGAGCCCTGTCGAGGCGTCGACCTCTTCGACTCCAGCCCGCCCCTCGGACGGCGGCGGGCTGCCCGATCCGAGGATTCTCGTCAAGGCCATCGAGACCATGCCGGTCGGGCTGACGATCGCGGACACGGAAGGCCTCATCCTCTATGCCAACCCGGCCGATGCCGCGATGCACGGCTACTCTCGAGAAGAGCTGATCGGCCAACACGTGAGCATCTACTCGGCCGAGGAGAGCCGCGCGCCCTCCCCATCCGTCTCCACCTACGGGCTCTGGGAGCGCGACCGTCTCAACGTCACCCGCGACGGCCGCACGTTCCCCGTGCGCCTGACGTCGGACATGGTGCGGGACGAACGGGGGCAACCGACCGCGAACATCACCCTGTGCGAGGACATCACCGAACGGAAGGCGACCGAAGAAGCCCTGGTCGAACGCGAAGCCGCGTACCGGACGCTGTTCGAATCCGCGAGCGATCTGGTCGTCTGTCTCGAGCTCGACGGACGGATCCACCTGGCCAATCGCTCCGCCATCGACTCTCTGGGGCTCGATCCCTTCGATCGGGCCCCACGTCTGGAAGAGGTGGTGTCCCCGGAGCATCGCGAGCGCTGGTTGCAGGCGTTCGGCCAGGTGATCGAGGAAGGAGGAGCGAAGATCGAGCTCGTCCTCCGTACTCGTACCGGCGAAGAGGTTCCCCTCGAGGGTCGCCTCGACCTACGCCGGCAGGGGGGAAGACCGGCCGAAGTCCTCGGGATCTTCAGGGAGGTCCGGGAGCGCCACGCCATCGACCGCCTCCGCGAGGAGTTCGTCTCGGTGGTCAACCACGAGCTCCGCACGCCGCTCACGTCCATGCTCGGCGCCCTGTCGCTCCTCCAGGAGGGGGCGGTTCCCGATCGACCGGAACGGTTCGACGAGCTACTGAAGATCGCCGCCCGCAACGGGGACCGGCTCTTGCTACTGATCGACGGCCTTCTCGATCTCCAGAAGATGTCCGCCGGGCTGCTGCGATTCGATCTCTCCCCGATGTCGCTCGGACCCCTGCTGGAAGAAGCGATCGAGGACATGGAGGGCTACGCCGAGGCGGCTGGGGTTCGGCTGGAGCTCGACATCCTCCCGCGGGAGATCATGATCACGGCAGACCGCGATCGCCTGCTCCACGTACTGTTCAACCTGATCTCGAACGCCATCAAGTTCTCCCCGGATGGAGAGACCGTCTCGATCTTGGCTCGCGAATCCGAGCGTGCTGCCTCGGTCACCGTACGGGATCGCGGCCCTGGCATCCCACCGGACTTTCGCGACCGACTGTTCGACCCCTTCACCCAGAGCCAGAGCTCTTCCGAGCGTCGAAGTGGCTCGGGTCTGGGCATGACGATCGCCAAACGGTTCGTGGAGGGGCTCGGAGGAAGCATCGACGCCCGAATCTGCCCCGACGGCGGGACCGCCGTGAGCATCGAGCTGCCCACTGCGACGGATTCTTAATTCGCGATGTAACGTTGGCCGTTTAACCTGATCCTGAAGGTTGCATGGCCACATACGAGCCGATCGGAATCTGGCGACGGTGTTTTGGCATGAGGTACGGTAGCTGCCGGAATCGACGAACATGAAGGAAGACGCATCCTCACCACCGTCGCTCGATCAGGGGGCCATTCGTGCCGGAGGCGAGACACGCGATCTGACGCGCGCGACCATCCGACGCGCGCCTGAGCCGAGCGAGCTCTCGAGCACCGCTGCCGGAGAGCACGTCGACACCTCGAGCGGCAGCGTCAAGACCGTCCTGCTGATCGAGGACGACCACGACCTGCGGGCTCTCCTGGAGCTGACCCTCGAAGCACCGGATCGACGGATCGTCAGCACGAGCGATGGCTGCCAGGCCCTCGAGCTGGCGCGGTCCCTACGCCCGGATCTCCTCGTGACGGACTGGATGCTCCCAGGCCTCAGCGGCATCGAGGTCATCGAACGCCTCAGGCGTAACGAAGAGACCGCCGGAATCCCCGTCATCATGGTGACGATCCGCGACGACGAACAGTCCCGGCAGAGGGCCGGGACGGTCGGCGTCTTCGCCTTCATGACCAAGCCCTTCCGACCGGCCGAGCTCCAAGCCGCGGTTGACCAGGCGCTCAACGGAGCGCCCTGACCCGATCATCGCTCAACGGAGCGCCCTGACCCGATCATCGCTCAACGGAGCGCCCTGACCCGATCATCGCTCAACGGAGCGCCCTGAACCGCACGAGCGCCGGACCGGCCACCCGGCCTGGCAGCTCAGGCCATGGCGCGCCCGATGGCCGCCCTGAGCTCGTCCCCGGCGACCGGCTTGCCGAGAATCTCCTCGATCCCCAGCTCCTTCAAGCGCGCGCGTTCCTCTCTCTCCACGTGACCGGAGCAGGCGACGATCCTGGTCGCGGGCCAGCGCTCGCGGAGCATGGCGCAAAGCTCCGCACCCGATCTGCGCGGCATTCTGAGGTCGACGATCGCCAGATCGATCGGTTGGCGCTCCATGAGCTCGATGGCTTCCTCAGCCGATCGGACCGCGGTGACCTCCCAGCCCCAGGAGGAGAGCAGCCGTGAGAAAGCGAACCGGACCACCTGCTCATCGTCCACGATGAGCACCCGACCACGGACCGCTGGCAACGAGCCGTCGACTCGCTCCGTCCCGGTCTCGTCACCACCCCCTCCCGTCGCCAACGGAATGGAAACCCGAAACCGGGCGCCTCCTGCGTCGGGCCTCTCGTGGCGAAGCTCCCCCCCGTGCTTGTGGACGACGCCGTAGGACAGAGACAGGCCCAGGCCGGTACCGGCGCCCGGCGCCTTGGTGGTGAAGAACGGGTCGAAGATCTTCGACTCGAGCCCGGCGGGGACACCCGGGCCGTTGTCCTCCACTTCGTAGACCACGCGATCGCCCTCTGTCCGGACGCGGAGCCGGACCCGGCGGGGCAGGTCCTCGGGAAGCTCTTCGGTCGCGTAGAGCGCGTTGGCCAACAGGTTCATGAACACGTGCTGAAGTTGGATCGGGTCCCCCTGGATCGAAACCGCCCCACATTCGATCTCCGGGAGGAGCTCGACCCCGGCAAGCCGGAACCGGTTCGCCAGCAGCGTCAGCGCGTCATCGAGCGGGGCCAGCGCGGGAACGCGCTCGGTGCGAATCGGGCCCTGTCGTGCGAACAGGCGCACGTTGTCGACGATCCGCGCCATGCGCCGGACCTGATCACAGATCAGATCGAGGTCGTGGACATGATCCTCGACGAGCTCGCCGCGGCTCTCCCTGACGGTCTCCGCGAGAGCTTGAATGGCCGCCAGGGGTTGGTTGAGCTCGTGGGCCATCCCCGCACCCATCTCTCCCAAGGCGGCGAGCTTACCGGCCTGGAGAACCTCCTCTTGAGCGAGCTCCAGCTCCCGATTCGCCCGAAGCAGGTCTTCTTCGATCTGCTTGCGTTCGGCGATCTCCTGCTTCAGCGTCTCGGTGCGCCGAACGACCTGTCTCTCGAGGTGCGCTACGAGCTCTGCTCGCTCCAGGGCGAGGGCGCACAGGCGGGCCACCCGACCGAGCAGCGTCCTCACCTCGGGCGGAAACACCTCCGGGATCCGATGCTCACAGTTGAGCGCGCCGATGACCCGGCCCTCGACTTTGAGTGGCAGCACATACTCCGATCTGACGTCGGAGCTTCCGGCGAAGTAGTCGACACAGGCCTCCGGTTGGTCCGGCAGGTACTGTGCCACGCCCTCCCGCACGCACTCGGTGACCTGGCTCCGATCGGACAGGTGGAAGCCCTCGTGGTCTGCCGGGAGGTCGTAACCGGCATGTCCCAGCAAGCGGAGGAAGCCCACATCGGCTTCGAGCAGGTAGACGGACACCAGCGCGAGATCGAAGTGATTGCGGATGCTCTCGCATAGGGGAGGGATGGCCTGAGCGCCCTGAAGCTCGACCAGCAGGCTGCCGATTCGCTCCATGAGCCTGAGCTCTCCCTCCCGCGCCCGCATCTCTTTCACGCCGACGCCCAGTCTCCGGTCCAGGCGCTCGCCGCTGGCAGCGGTCAGCGTCGTGATCGACGCCACCAGGACGAGCAGCGTCAGCACCTCCCAAGCACGAGCCAGAGAGATCTCCGGGTTCGCCAGCATCAGACCGGTGGTCACCGCCAGATGTAGGGTCAGAACGGCGATCAGCCATCGCACCCCGAGAACCAATCCTGCGACCAGGATCGCCGTCACGAGCCAGACGATTTCGAGGATCGCGCTGGTTTGGATGGCATCGCTCGACAGACCGAAGTACGGCACCACGACACAGACGGAGACCGCCACTAGGGCGGATAGGCGCTCCCGCCCACCCCAGAGCAGCAGGAGGCCAACGATCGCCGTCACTCCGACACCGAGCTGGAGGATGCTCTGCCCCCCTCGAAGAAGCAGAGCCGAACCGGTGCCGAAGATGGACAGGACACCGAGGATCACCCACAGTGCGAACCTCCGCCTCTCTTGCGCCGTCCCGAGATTCGTCAGCAACCCCGCATGCGAACCTGCGCGCCGGGTGTCCTCTTTAGTGCTCGCCACGTCCAGGCCTCGTGATCCTTCGGCGACTGACTGGTCGATCACGCGAACCACGCGCGACGGTATCTCGACGTGCACCGCACCAGCTCTTCACCACCGGTCGCCAGACAATAGCGCACCGGCACGTGAGGGTGCTACAGATCGGCGGGGGGCGGGCACCCCGTCTTCGGCGAGGGAGCGACAACCTCCCGCGACCAGGCCTTCGACTCGACGAACCGAGCTCGGCCTACCTGACCTCCCCAGGCCTGAACGCCTTCTCCTCGTCGAAGTCGGCGCCGAGCACCAGCCGGAGCATGGTGTTCATGGTGGCGAGATCGTTGTCGAAGTCGCCGTGGCTCGGGCTCGTGGTCTCCGGATCCTCGCCCGTCACGTAGGTGGTCACCCGGCGCTTGTAGCCGTTCTTGAGGGGCTCGAACGCGTCGAAGAACTTCGCCATGCCCAGAATCGGCACGCCGGAGTCCGCTCCGATCAGCTCGCTCGCGGACTTCTGGTACGAGCTCGAGACCAGGTAGAGGAGCGACTTCCTGTAGATGCCCTGGACCGTGTCGTCCTTCTCGTCCTTCTCGCTCAGCACGAAGAGCGACAGCTCCTCGACCGAGCGGTCCCGCATCCGCGGGCGGACCAGGTCGGCGTAGAGCTGGTGCGTGCAGGCGGGCGCGAAGAAGATCAGGTTCTGGATCGGCGACCCACCCAGGAGGTTCCACCGCGCCAGCAAGTGAGCGAGCCAGATGGAACCCGCGCTGTGGCCCACCAGGTGGATCGTGGGACCGCCTTGGTCGGGAGGCGCCACGGCGGCGATCAGCCTCCGGAGGCTATCGGTGCCGGCCGGGACGGTCCCGCCGCTGCCCGCGGGGAAGGCGACCTCGGCGTCGGAGATCATCTCCTTCCACAGGGGCCGTCCCAGGGGCCAGGTCGCCTTCTCGAGCACCGAGTCCCACCAACTGCTCACGAACCCGCCCACCCGGTCGCGGGCCAGGTCCTCCTTGCCCAGGAGCACGTCCCGGAGCTCCGCCAGCAGGCCGGTCTCCCAGATGAAGTGGACGGCGTAGACGTCGTTGCGCTCGAAGGCCGGCTTCCAGGAAGCGACGCGCGACGCCGCGGAGGCCACCGAGTTGAGCCCACCGTGGGCGTAGAGCAGCAGGTGCTTGGCCCCGGCGGCCCGTTGGCCGATCTCGTCGACCTGCGTGACGTCCGAGGGGTAGTCGCCCCGGGGGTCGTACTGGCCGTCGTCGATGTGGATGTAGTTGTGGACGATCTCGTGCCGTGGCGGCGCCGCCTCGATCCGCCGGGGGCCTCCCGGGACGTGGGCGATCGCACCGGCCCTCAAGGCCAGGAGCGACTCGACCGGCAGCGCCATCCGCGCCACCCAGGCGTCCATCAGGCTCGCCTCGAAGTCCTCGTAGGTCCAGACCGCCAGACCCGACACCACCTGGCCATCGATCTCCAGGCCGCCCCAGCCGGTGCCCCAGGAGTTCTGAATGATGAACCCCTCCTCCGTGTAGCCGACCACGGCGAAGGCGTGGCCTCCCCGCTCGGCGTCCGGGCGGTACTCGATCACGCCGGCCTGGGGATCGTTCCAGCCGGCGTGGACGCGCGCGGTCACAAACAGGACCTGGGCCTCGAGGATCGCCGCCTGAAGGTCCGAGCGGCGCGGCAGCACCCGGTAGTAGGCGCCGAGCGGGTAGCGCAGCGCCTTCTCTGCGCGTTCGGCGGTGAGCGCGCCGGCGTCCCCGATCACATACCGCCAGTCCGCCTCCGGGCAGACGCCGTTCTTGTGCCAGCCCTTCATCGCGCCGCGGGCGCTCGAGCCTTGGTAGTCCTCCCCGGGCCACCGGTCGTGCTGCCTGGCCATCTCGTAGAGCATGCGCGTCGAGACCTCTTCCCAGGGGCTGTCGAGAACCCGGTCCCGCACCCGGCCCTGGTTGAGATAGTCGATCACCGCCGCCAGGCCGAAGCCGGTGCACGCCCCCTCGGTGCCCTGGTTGCGGATGTGGATGCGCTCGGCCGGTGGCAGGCTCTCCCGGGGGAGCTGCTCGAGCACCGGCTGATAGATGAGATCGCGAAAGTCGGTCGAATCCTGCCGGGCGTCGAGCACCCGGTCGCCGAGGGCTTCTGAACGGGCTTGCATGGCGTTCCTCCTGGTTTGACGCGGTACCGGACTAGCCCCCCATCCAGAGACGTTGCCGGCGCCGTCTCTCTGATAGACGACGACAACCGGTCGATTCCCTCTCGGATCTGCCGATTCTGGGCACCTTCGCCCCCCGGCGCTCGCTCAGGGGAACTGCTCCGATCTCACCGTCGGCAGCCTGCCGCGGGGGCCGATCCTGCCTCGCGCCCGACTCGGTGGTAGCCTTCCCCCATGGCAGACAACCCATTCGGACATCGCGGTACTGGAGGGCAGGTCCTGAACATCCCGCCCGAGCTCCAGCGACTGCGCAAGCTTCCGCTCGTCAAGCTCCTGCTGGTGCTGGTGATCCTCGTGCTGGCGCTCGGCAGCTTCTACACCGTCGAACCGGAAGAGCAGGGCGTCGTCCTGCGCTTCGGCCGGTTCACCGAGATCACCGACCCCGGCCTCCATCTCAAGATTCCGCTGGTCGACCAGGTCATCAAGGTTCCGACCCAGCGCCAGCTCAAGGACGAGTTCGGCTACCGCACGCAAACGGCCGGTGTGCGCACCACCTACTCCCAGGCCGACCTCACCGACGAGTCGCTGATGCTCACCGGCGACCTCAACGTGGGCGACGTCGAGTGGGTGGTCCAGTACCGGATCCTCGACCCGGAGGCTTTTCTGTTCCGGGTGAGAAACCCTCAGGACACGCTGCGCGACCTCTCCGAGGCGGTCATGCGCCAGACGGTCGGCGACCGCACGGTCAATGAGGTCCTGACCGTCGGCCGCCAGGAGATCGCCACCCTGGTGCAGGACAATCTCCAGGACCTGCTCAACCAGTACGAGACCGGTCTCCACGTGGAGCAGGTGGTGCTCCAGAACGTCACGCCGCCCGACCCGGTGCGCCCGTCGTTCAACGAGGTCAACGAGGCCGAGCAGGAGCGCGAGCAGAAAATCAACGCCGCCCAGAGCGAGTACAACAAGGTCATCCCGCGGGCCCGCGGTGAGGCCCAGCAGACGATCCAGCAGGCCGAGGGGTACGCCCTCGACCGGGTCAACCGCGCCGAGGGTGAGGCGGCCCGCTTCAGCTCCCTGTACGAGGAGTACCGGCGCGCACCGGAGGTCACGAGAAAACGCCTCTACCTGGAGACGATGACCACGATCATGCCCAAGGTGGGCCAGAAGGTGATCGTGGACGAGGACGCCCAGAGCGTTCTGCCGCTGCTCAACCTGGGCGGCGGCAAGACAGGGGGAGGTCAATGATGCGCATCCTGATCCTGATCCTCGCAGTCATCCTGGCCTTCCTGGCCATGTCGTCCCTCTACGTGGTCAACGAGACCGAGCAGGTGATCATCACCCAGTTCGGCAAACCCGTGGGCGACACGGTCGACAAGCCGGGCCTTCACTGGAAGCTGCCGTTCGTCCAGGACGTCAACCGGTTCGACAAGCGCTTCCTCGAGTGGGACGGCGAGGCCAACGAGCTGACCACGCGGGACAAGCGGTTCATCTTCGTCGACACCATGGCCCGGTGGCGGATCACCGACCCGCTCCTCTTCTTCCAGCGCCTGCGCGACGAGCGAGGCGCCCAGAGCCGTCTCGACGACATCCTCGACGGCGAGACGAGAAACGCCGTCGCCAACCACGAGCTGGTGGAGATCGTGCGGAGCTCCAACCGGGAACCGGCGCTCGACGTGTCGCTGCCGGAGGGGGAGGTGGAGTTCGAGACCATCGAATCCGGGCGCAACAAGATCCGCGAGGACATCCTGGCCGCCGCCCGCTCGCGCACCGCGGACCTGGGCATCGAGATCCTCGACGTGCGGCTGAAGCGGATCAACTACACCGAGGAGGTGCGGCGCAAGGTCTACGACCGGATGATCGCCGAGCGCCAGCGGATCGCCACCCAGTACCGTTCCGAGGGTGAGGGCGAGGCGGCCCGTATCCGGGGCGAACGGGACCGGGAGCTCAAGCGCATCCAGTCCGAGGCGTACCGCTCGGCCGAGGAGATCCGCGGCAAGGCCGACGCCGAGGCCACCGGCATCTATGCCCAGGCCTACGACCAGTCCTCCCAGGCGCGGGAGTTCTACGGCTTCTTGAAGACCCTCGAGACCTACGAGCAGACCGTCGACCCGGAGACCGTGCTGGTGCTCTCGACCGACAGCGAGATCTACGGGGTGCTCAAGGACGGGGGGTAGGCGAAGACCGTTCGATCCCCTGCCTCTCTCCGGGGAGGCAGGGGACGCCGACCGTCTCGATCCTCTTCCTCCTGCGACGCACCACACCCCGCTCGAACAAGGTGCTTGAAGCGGCCGGACCTGTGCCGGCCGAGCGTCTCCCCGGCCTGGCCCGCCCCCCCACTCTCCAGCGATGATCGCCGCGGAGGCATGGCCCGGTGTGCGGTCGCTCGCTTCGCTCGCACTTCGGCCGGCACAGGTCCGGCCGCTTCAGGTCAAGAGGTGGCTCCGGCTCCCGGACGGCACGGAGTCGTCGCCTGAGCCCACCTACTCGAACCGCGTCTCGTCCAGGCCCGGGATGATCCGCAGTGCATTCAGATAATAGATCTTCCGGAGCACCTCGTCCGGCAGGTCGAGGCCGTAGATCTTCCACAGGCCGTGGCGGGGGCGGTAGTAGTCGAAGTAGTCGTCGCTCGTCTCGAGCACCCGGAAGTAGACGTGGTACTCCTCCGGGTGCCAGGAGTCCTTCCCGAACAGCACCCGGTCCTGGTAGCGGATCAACCACTCGCGGGCGAAGTGGGGCTGGCGGCCGAGCTCGGCGAGCACGGCGCCGATCTCGGTGTAGACGTTCGGCAGCTCGTCGAGCAGACGCCCGAGCCGGGCCAGATCGTTCCCCATCCAGCCCAGGTGGGCGTTGATGAAGATCGTCTCCGGGTGCTTGCGGAAGACGTGGTGCTGCTCGGCGATCAGCTCCTCGAACGGCGGCACGAAGTCCGCGTCGTCCCCGTAGTAGCGCCCCGGCCGTTCCATGAGCTCGAGTAGCCGCTCGTTCTCGGCGGTCTTCGGCTTCCAGAACGGCGCGGGGTCGGCGGTGTGGATCAGCACCGGGATGCCCAGCTCGCCGCACTTGGCCCAGATCGGATCGAGGCGGGGATCGTCGACCGCAATCCGCTTCCCCTCCCCATCGACCGACCGCAGCCCCAGGCTCTTGTAGATCTTGAGCCCGGCGGCCCCGGCCGCCACGTCCGCCTCGAGCTGCGCCACCGCCTGCTCGGCCCAGCCCGGCTCCCCCAGCCCGTTCGTATCCAGATTGGTGAACACCATGAACCGCCCCGGAGCGTTGGTGGCCCCGTTTTCCACCGCCCGGCGGAGGTACTCAGTCCCCTCGAAGCCGTAACGAACCTGCCCATCCTCGGTCTCGTACCGGCGGAAACCACGGCCGGACAGGTTCACCATCACCGCCATGTTCATCGCGTCCATCGCCTCGACCAGCTCGGAGAGATCCATCTCCGGCATGCGCGACTGATGGGCGTGCACGTCGACGAACGGGTACTTCGAGCGCGTCAGCGGATGCTCCGGGGTCACCAGAGTCGACGGCGGCTTGTACTCGTAGAAATAGGGCACATCCATGCCCGGATCGACCGTCAGCCCCTCCGGATGCTCCTGGGCACCCGCGGGAGCACCGATCCCCACCAACGAAACCAGGAGCGAAAGAAGAGACAGCGAGAGAACAGAAGGGAGCGCGCGCATGGATCGAACCTCCGAAGATCGACCGACGGCCGGGCAGAACCGACCAGACCGACCAGACCGACCAGGTTATTGAGCTCAACGGAACAACGAAGGCTCGATCCTACAACCAAGCGCCCCGGAGGCCGAACGGGCACACGCACCTCTCCCCGCAACGCTCCTGACATCTTCCCTTCTTACGAGAGGTCCAGAGGAAGCCCTCTTCAGCGGTTCCCGCCTCCAAGCCATGACGCCTACGGGACCAGCACCCTCCCCCCCGTCCGTGGAGGCTGGTCGCAGGACCCGGGGGGCGACGGGGCTCGGCGCCCGCGCTCCTCGCAACCGGTTAGAGTGCAGAAGTGGCGGTCGCGGGCGCCGGGCAGCCGAGCGCGGCCCCCCGGAGTCCAAGATCGCGAGGCGTCCCAGAGCCCCCCGGGCCCTGCGACCAGCCGGAGCCCCCCCCTACGCCACCGCCCGAGGCGGCGGCGAGAACCAGACCGGGCAGCTCGCCCGGTGCAACACCCCTTTGGCCGTATCGTGGGTGAAGAACCGGTGGAACAGATCCCGCGCGTGCTCCCCCATCAGAATCAGATCGGGCTGCACCTCATCGGCGAGCTGAAGGATCACATCCTCCGTCGGACCGGGCTCCACGTGACGCACCACACGGTCCTCCATCGCCATCGGTACCAGCTCGTTCATGCGCTCCCGCGCCTCCGCCCGCACCGCCTCCCGGTAGTACGCCGCCGACCTCACCGGAGCCGCCGGGGCTACCGGCTCCAGAGGCCGGATCACCGGCGGATTGACCCCGAGCACGTGCAGCAGGTGGATCTCGGCCGGCACCTTCTCCGCCAGCCAGTACGCCCAGCGCAGCGCCTCGGTCGCGGCGGCCGAAAAGTCGGTGGGCACGAGGAAGCGCAGCGGCCGTCTCTGCTGCTCGTCCAGGTGGAGGGAGAAGTCCCGATGATCCCCCTCGTGGACGGTCAGAATCGGACAGTCGCACCAGCGCATCAGATTCTCGGTGAGCGACGAATGCTCCTCGGTGCTGCACCCATGACAGCCCATCAACAGCAGATCGGCCGGCAGCTCCTCCGCCAGCCCGGCGATGCCCAAGGCCAGCGGCCCCCGGGTGATCAAGGTCTGGACCGCGACACCCGCCGGCACGGACGCCGCGAGCTCCTGGATCTTCTCCTCGGCCGGCTTGTGGGCATCGGCGCTCGGATGGTTCTGCTTCCACTCCCACGACTTGGCCATACCGAAGCCGGTGGCCGGCAGGTTGTGGTGCAGGACGATCCCCGCGTCGAACGTGCGGGCGAGCTCGACGGCGAGACCCATCTCCCGGCGTGAGAACGGCGACAGGTCGACGGAGCAGAGAATGGTGCGGATCGGCTTCATGGTCACCTCCGGGAGCGTTCGCGTTGAGTGTCTGCTTCTGGTGTGCCACACAGGGGGTGCCGCGCGCAACGCGCCGACGGAGGGGACGCACCCCCACCCCGCCGGATTGGGCGGCCATCCCCACGACGATGGGGCTACGATTGGCCCAAGAGGAGCCCCCATGCCCGAGCCACGAATCTCCACCCCTCCCGACCGGATGCGCGCCATGGTGCTCCACGAGCAAGGGCCCGGACGGCTTCGCCCCCTCGAGCTCGAAGAGCTCCCGGTGCCCGAGCCCGGCCCCGGTCAGGTGCTCGTCCAGATCTCGACCTGCGCCGTCTGCCGGACCGACCTCCATGTGGTCGACGGCGACCTCGCCGAGCCGAAGCTCCCCCTCGTCCTCGGCCACGAGATCGTCGGCCGCGTGGCGGCGGTGGGGAGCGGCGTCACCGGCCTCGCCGATTACGGGGTGGGCGACCGGGTGGGCGTGCCCTGGCTGGGGCACACCTGCATGGAGTGCGAGTACTGCCGGAGCGGCCAGGAGAACCTGTGCGACGCCGCCCGTTTCACCGGCTACCACCTGGACGGGGGCTACGCCGAGTACACCGTCGCCGACCACCGCTTCGCCTTTCCGATCCCAGAGCCGTACGGTGACCTGGAGGCGGCCCCGCTGCTCTGCGCCGGGCTGATCGGCTACCGGACGCTACGCATGGCGGAGCGCTCGCTCCTCCGGGGGGCCGACCGGGTCGGTCTCTACGGCTTCGGCGCCGCCGCCCACCTGATCGCCCAGGTGATCACCCACCAGGGGGGCGAGCTCTACGCGTTCACCCGCCCGGGAGACACCGAGGGCCAGCGGTTCGCCCGCTCTCTCGGCGCGGTCTGGGCCGGCGGCTCCGACGAAACGCCGCCGGTGGCGCTCGACGCGGCCCTCATCTTCGCGCCGGTCGGAGCCCTGGTGCCCAAAGCCCTCCGCGACGTCGGCAAAGGGGGCGTGGTCGTCTCCGGGGGCATCCACATGAGCGACATCCCCTCCTTCCCCTACCGCGACCTGTGGGAAGAGCGCCAGATCCGCTCGGTCGCCAACCTCACCCGGAAGGACGCCCTGGAGTTCCTGGAGATCGCCCCCCGGGTGCCGGTCCGGACGACCACGGTCCCCTACCCGCTCGAGCGCGCCAACGACGCCCTCGACGACCTCCGGTCGGGCCGGCTCGAAGGAGCCGCGGTGCTGGAGATCGGTGACTCTTGAACGAGAACGACCGCCCCCCCCCCCCAGAAGGACACCTCCAGGCCGGTTCAGCGAGCCAAGGTGTGGCCGGCGAAGGACCGAGGAGGGAGCGGGGCTCTACGCAGCGAAGGGTAGGGCGGTGGCGTCCCCTTCCCCCCGCGCGAGGGGAAGGGGAACGAGGGGCTCAGGGGGGCGATCAAGAGGACCGCGCCGGCCGCCCGAGGACGACCGGCGCGTGACAGACGCCTCGCCAGGGGGAGAAGCCCCTCAGGGCATCTTCAGATCCCGCTCGGGCCGCGAGAAGCCGTGGCACCAGGAGCAGTCGAAGTGCTTCTCGTTCACGTGCTCGTCGTGGATCCAGCGGTAGCCGCTCTCCCCATCCTCTTCTTCCTCCTCGTCCTCCTGGCCGTGGCACTGGGTGCAAACGGTCGAGCGCGGACCCTTGAGGGCGTAGCCGAGCTCGCCCATCAGGTCCATGCGGGTGGTCTCCTCGTGGCAGCTCGCACAGGAGAGCGCCGACGAGTCCGGCGCCACCTCGTGGGTCAGGAGCTGGAAGGTGTCGGTTTCGATCCACTTGTAGGGCTCGGCCGGGCTGTAGCCCATGTTCTCGAGGCCCTGCTCGGTCGCGGCCGCCGCGTCGCCGGTGGCGAAGAAGACGCTCGTGTCGACCGCGATCAGCATGCCCAGGTTGGTGGCGAGCGGCTGCTCGGCGGTCTTGTACTTGAACGGGAAGAGCTTGCTGCCCCGGTCGTCGATCGACCCGACCGGACGCGAGGTCGGGTAGCGGCCGGTCGCCCGGTCGAGCGTGGCCTTTTCGCCCAGGTTGTAGGCGTAGCTCGTGCCGTTCCAGAACCTGTAGGCCGGTAGCAGGTTGTTGGCCATGACGTTCGCGGGATGGATCGCCCCCGAAGCGGTCTGGTGCCCCTCGAGCCAGGTGCGGTGGATCTCGGTCGCTTCGGTGGCCGCCGTGTCCGCCGCGTTCCGGGCGTAGAGCGGAATGTGACAGACCTGGCAGGCCACGCGCGCCACGTGGCGGTCGATGGTCCTCGACTCGTGCCCCCCCGAGGCCATCGACGTGTGGCACTCCGAGGTCGAGCAGCCGATCTCCTCCAGGTTCTCGGTCACCCGGAGGTCGGAGCCCCGCCCGGCCATGAGGTGGTTGTCGGTCGCGTGACACTCCTGGCAGGAGAGGTTGGCGCCGGTGGTCGCCATGTGGACGTCGAAGCTCTCGTCGGTGGTGGCGGCATGGGCGAGCGTCATGTCGCCGCGCTTGAAGTTGTCACCGCCGCCGCCCTTGGCGTGGCACTGGACGCAGGTGGCCCGGTTCGGCTCGTGCACGGTCTGGACCGCCTGGTCCATGGTGATCGACATGTTGGCGACATCCGGCACGAAGACACCGTTCACCCTGACCCGCTTGTACTGGCTCTGGTGGCAGATCAGGCAGTCGATGTTCTCGAGCTGCGCCTGAGTCGACGACGGATCGGGCAGCGCCCCGCGGCCGACATGGCAGTTGCTGCAGCCCGTCCAGTTGCCGGTGATGTTGATGCAGTAGCTGTTGACTCCGCCGGCGTTCTTACCCTGGCGGGACGGGCCGCTCACCATGTCCAGCGCGTCGCCCTCCCACTGGTAGTGGACCGAGGCGTGCATCTCCTGGGCCTCTACCTCGTGGCACTCCAGGCAGGTGCCGGGCCCTTTCCAGGTGAGGCCCGAATGGTCACCGTCTCCTCCACCAGGGCCGGTGGGACCCTCGCCCCCGGAAGGTGGCTGCTCGCCCGTGGGATCGGAGCCGCCCGGGTGCTCTGGTGTCGTTCCCTCACAGTCGTCGTCGTCTTTGTCGCACCGGTCGGAGGTACGCCCGGGGAGCATCGGGACGCTGAAGTCCCGGTCCCGGCGCACCACCATGCTCGCGTCATCGCCCGCGGCCGACGCCAGGCCGGGTGCCGCAAGGAAGGCCGTCGTCAGAATGACGCACCAGACGAGGCCGTACAGAAATGCGTGGGGGAATTGGGAGAGCTTGTTCATCGGGATCGTCTCCTTTGATCCGAAAGCTGAATGGGGGCCTGCCGCCACCGCATCGAGATTTCTTATAGCGATATAACGATATGCTCTGAAAGTAAGGCGGTCGACACCCCTTCGGGTAGCAGACCGACGCTACCGGGCTGGAGAGGCCCCACCCCAAAAGGTGGGAAGCGGCCTCAGCGCCGGCTGAGAAGCCACCCCAACAGCCCCGCCACGCCGAGCCCGAAGGCGTTGGCGGTGCCGTGGAGGGCGCGCATCCAGGGGATGTCGAGCCAGGGGATGGGGAGGGCATAGCGGACACCGTAGAGTGCCGCCAGCACCATGCTGAAGAGGAGGGAGAGGGCGGCCACGCTCAGAGCAGGCGGGTCTCTTCGAATTCCAGCCGGGCCAGGACGGCCCGGCGCATGGCGGCCGCGGAGGCTTTCCGGAAGCGCCACTGGAGGAGGCGGGCCGCGGGGTAGCCGACCCGGACCACCGTCGGGCGGGGCCGCGAGAAGGCGAACAGGTCGTACCAGACCGTGTCGTCCGCGCGCCATTCGACCATGAACCGCTCTTCCCCCCGCTCCACGTGACCGGGCAGGGTGCCGTACGCGAACCCGAACCGCCGGACCCCCTCCTCCCGCAACGACCTCGGCGAGGTCTCCACCACGTAGACGATGCGACAGGCGTTGACCCACCAGAGGCCGAAGGCCCGCACCATCATCGCCACCGTCGTGCCGCGCGCAAGCGGCGGAATCGCCCCCTCCACCGACGTCACCCGCGTCCAGCCGGGAGGAAACATCTCCCAGCACGCGATCGCCCGGCAGGCAGCCTCGAAGGTCTCCCGGCCCCGCCCGAGGAGAGTCCGCTCGTGGTCCGGGTCGTACCCGGTGGGCACCAGATCACCCGGCAACCGGAGGGTCCGCCCCACCGCGGGATAGGTGTGCTCGAGGGTGGCCTGTTCCGTCAGAAAGCTCCGAATCCGGTCGTCGGACGGCTCCCGTACGCTCCACACCGTGGCCATGGGATCAGAGCTCTCGCGGCTCCAGCCACCGGGTCACCGCGGGGGCGCGGTAACCGGCGAACGCATCCAGGAGCTCGCCCGGGCGCTCGGCGACGAGGAGCATCCTTCGGTTCTCCGGCCGCATGAAGCCCTCGGCCGCCGCATGATCCAAGAACGCCATGAGCGGATCGAAGTAGCCGTTGGGATTGACCACGCCACAGGGCTTGGCGTGGATGCCGAGCTGGGACCAGGTGAGCGCTTCGGCCAGCTCCTCGAGGGTGCCCATGCCGCCGGGAAGGGCGACGAAACCGTCCGAGAGCTCGGCCATCCGGGCCTTGCGCTCGTGCATCGAGCCCACGATCTCCAGCTCGGTCACCCCCCGGTGGCCCCGCTCCCGGGCCAGCAGCCCGTCCGGGATCACCCCGGTCACCCGGCCGCCGCCCTCGAGAACGGCGTCGGCGACCGTACCCATCAGCCCCACGTTGCCGCCGCCGTAGACCAGCTCCAACCCCCGGTCGGCCAGAATACGCCCCATTTCCCGGGCGACGGCACGATACGAGGAGCTGTTCCCGTCGCTCGAGCCGCAGAACACGCAGATCCGGCGCATGCCGTCAGGTTAGCAGGCTCCGGACCGCTTCGCCGCTGCCTCTGGTAGCCTCTCCCCGATCGGTCAGACGTCCGATTGCATCCCCTTCAGGAGGAGGTTCCCCATGGCGAAACGATCCCTCGTTCTCCCCGTCCTGGCGGCGGCCTGTTTGCTGGCGATCGCCGGGGCGGTCCCGGCGGCGGCCCAACAGAGCGGACCGGAGCCGGTCTACGATCCGGCCCTCTACGGCGCCCTCCAGTACCGCCTGGTCGGTCCCTTCCGGGGCGGCCGGGTGACCGCGGTCACCGGCGTCCCATCCCAGCCGGACACCTTCTACATGGGCTCGACCGGCGGCGGCGTCTGGAAGACCACCGACCTCGGGGAGACCTGGGCCAACGTCACGGACGACCAGGGCTTCGGCTCGGCGTCGGTGGGCGCGGTGGCGGTCGCTCCGTCCGACCCGAACGTGGTCTACGTCGGCATGGGATCGGCCTGCATCCGCGGCAACGTCTCGGCCGGCGACGGCGTCTACCGCTCGACCGACGCGGGCAAGACCTGGAGCCACGTGGGCCTCGACGAGGCAGGCCAGATCGGTGACATCCAGGTCCATCCCACCGACCCGGACCGTCTCTACGTGGCGGTCCTCGGCCACGCCTTCGGCCCGAACGAGGAGCGCGGCGTCTTCCGCTCGACCGACGGCGCCACCACCTGGGAGAAGGTGCTCTACGTCTCCGACAAGGCGGGCGCGGTCGACCTGGCGATGGACGCCACCAACCCGCGCATCCTGTTCGCCGCCGTCTGGCAGACGGAGCGCAAGCCCTGGACCCTCGTCTCCGGCGGCGAAGGCTCCGGCCTGTGGAAGTCGACCGACGGCGGCGACACCTGGACCGAGGTGACCAAGGGCCTGCCGGAGGGCATCAAGGGCAAGATCGGCGTCACCATCTCACCGGCCGACCCCGACCGGGTCTGGGCGCTGGTCGAGGCCGAGAAGGGCGGTCTCTTCCGCTCCGACGACGGCGGCGAGAGCTTCCGGCTGATCAACGACGACCGGGAGATGCTCCAGCGGGCCTGGTACTACACCCACGTCGAGGCCGACCCGAAGGACGCGAACACGCTCTACATCCTGAACGCGGGCATCTTCCGCTCCGTCGACGGCGGCAAGAGCCTCGAACGCATGCGCACGCCCCACGGCGACAACCACGACATCTGGATCAATCCCGACGACCCCGACGTCATGATCGAGGGCAACGACGGCGGCGCCAACGTCAGCACCAACGGCGGCCGGAGCTGGTCGACCCAGGCCAACCAGCCGACGGCCGAGCTCTACCGCGTCACCGTCGACGACCAGTTCCCCTACCGGCTCTACGCCGCCCAGCAGGACAACTCGACCGTGTCGATCCCCAGCCGCTCGAACGGCGGCTCGATCGACGAGCACGACTGGTACCCGGTGGGCGGCGGCGAGAGCGGCCACATCGCGGTCGACCCGGAGAACCCGGACGTGGTCTACGCCGGCAGCTACGGCGGCACCATCACCCGCTACGACCACGCCACCGGGCGCGAGCGCAACATCATGGCCTACCCGCAGATGGCGGTCGGCCAGGCGGCGAAGAACCTCGACTTCCGCTTCCAGTGGAACGCGCCGATCCGCATCTCGCCCCACGACCCGAACGTGCTCTACCACGCGTCGAACGTCGTCCACCGCTCGACCGACGAGGGCCAGAGCTGGGAGGTGATGAGCCCCGACCTGACGAAAAACGCCGTCGACAAGCAGGACTACGCCGGCGGCCCGCTCACCTGGGACAACACCGGCGTCGAGGTCTACGGCACGATCTTCGCCTTCGAGGAGTCGCCCCACGAGCAGGGCGTCCTGTGGGCTGGCAGTGACGACGGCCTGGTCCACATCTCCCGGGACAACGGCGAGACCTGGACCGACGTCACCCCCAAGGGCGTGCCCGAGTGGGCGACGATCAACACCATCGAGCTCTCCGCCCACGGCGCGGGCAGAGCGTTCCTGGCGGTCCAGCGCTACCGCATGGACGACTTCACGCCCTACGTCTTCCGCACCGACGACTACGGCGCCACCTGGGCCCGGATCGCCGACGGCAAGCACGGCATCGGCGCCGGCCACTTCGTCCGTGTGGTGCGGGAGGACCCGGCGAAGAAGGGCCTCCTCTACGCCGGCACCGAGCGCGGCATGTACGTCTCGTTCGACGACGGCGCCACCTGGCAGACGCTCCAGCTCAACCTGCCGATGACGCCGATCACCGACCTCCAGGTCAAGGGCGACGACCTGGTGGTGGCGACCCAGGGGCGCTCGCTCTGGGTGCTCGACCAGCTCGCGCCCCTGCGCCAGATGAGCGACGTCGTGGCCGAGGCCCGGATGCACCTGTTCACGCCGGAGCCCACCTACCGCGTGCCGGGGGGCGGCTTCTTCTCCCGCCTCTTCGGCTCCGCCCGCGCCGGCCAGAACCCGCCCGGGGGCGTGGTCCTCCACTACACCCTGGCGGCGGAGCCGGCCGAGGGCGAGGAGCTCACGCTCGAGATCCTCGGCTCGGACGACGAGGTCATCCGGAGCTTCTCGAGCACCACCCCGGAGCGCCGGGCGCCGAGCCCCTACGCCCGCTTCTTCCCCCAGGCGGGCGGACGGACGATGCCGGCCAAGCAGGGGATGAACGAGTGGATCTGGGATCTCAGCCACCCGGACGCGCACCTGGTCGACGACGCCATCCTCTGGGGCGGCGCCGGCGGCCCCGAGGTCTCCCCCGGCACCTACCGGGCGCGCCTGACGCTCCATGGCGCAGAGGGTGAAGACGGCGAGGGGGGTGACGAGAGCCAGACGGTCGACGTCCAGTTGGTGGCCGACCCACGGCTCAACGTGCCCCAGGAGGGCTACGAGGCCCAGGAGCGCCTGGCCCTGGACATCCTGGCCCAGATCGAGGAAGCCCACGACGGCCTGCGGACGATTCGCTCGGTGACCGAACAGGTCGACGGCCTCGCGAAGCGGTTGAAGGAGGCCGACAGCGTGAGCGAGGAGACGCTCGCCGGCATCGAGGAGGCGGCCAAGGCGGTCACCGAACCGCTCGCCGAGGTCGAGCAGAAGCTCACCCAGACCAAGTCGGAGAGCAGCCAGGACCCGCTCAACTTCCCGCCCCAGATCGACAACCAGCTCGTCTACCTGCTGGGCGTCGTGACGGGGACCGACGCCGCACCGACCGACGGCTCCTACACCCGGTTCGAAGACCTGAAGCAGGAGCTCGCGGCCATCCAGGCCGAGCTCGACCAGGTCCTTTCGACCCAGCTCGCCGCCTTCAACGAGCTGGTCCGCCAGGCCGACGTGGCCCCGGTGCTGGTGCCGTAGCGGCCCCGCCGCGCGGCGCGAAACCGAACGCCCCGTGGAGGAGCAAACCCCCTCCACGGGGCGTTCATCTTGGGGATGAGCTGTCCATTCGAGCACTCGAAATGTTCAATGATCGTACAGCGTGGCAACTCACCCCGACACCATGAACGGATCCCCATGTGACCGATCATGCGAGCCGTGCTTTGACAGACGGAGTACCTGCTGCTAGTCTTGATCTCGTAACAATACCTGCGCCGATGACTGGCTTCGCGCCAGGCGGCACGTCCTACAGCCACCCTCGGGTGGCTGTAGTTGTTTTTGCATGTGGATCTTCTACGTGGACGAGGCCGGAACCGCCGGTTGCCTGGCCAGTAAGAGCTCGCCTGTCCAGCCGGTCTTTGTGCAAGCAGGGGTCTTCCTTCAGGACACCCAGTTGGCCACGGTCACGAGGGAGTTTCTCCAGCTCAAGCGAACCTTCTTCCCTGGGCGAATGGCGAACGACGGCCCGTTCCTCGACTCGGTCCTCGTCGAGATCAGGGGGCCACTCTCCGCAAACAGGTCCGCGGCTCTCGAAACGAGTCGCGGCACGCGATCGGCTTTCTGGACAAGACCCTCGGAATCCTCGACCGATCCGGGGCACGTCTCGTGGGACGGGTTTGGGTCAAGGGAATCGGTGCCGAGAACAACGCGCGGTCCCTCTACACCTTCTCACTTCAAGACAACTGCCGTCACTTCCAGCGCTTCCTAAATCAGCGGGACGACCAGGGATTGGTCATCGTCGACAGTCGCTACAAGCAAGAGAACGTCAACGCCGCCCATTCGCTTTTCACACAAAAGCACACCCGGAGCGGTGACGGCCTCGATCGGATCCTCGAGATGCCCGTCTACGGGCACAGCGAGAACCACGTCGGTCTCCAGCTTGCCGATCTTGTCTGCTCGGCCCTTCTGTTCCCCATCGCGTGCCATTCCTACTGCACAGGGTACGTCGAGAGTCTGCACGTCCACGATGCCTATCGAGTACTCAAGACCCGGTTCGGCAAGACCTTGACCTCGATGATGTTCAGGTACCAGGAGCAGGGGCGGCCTCGGGGAGGTTTCACGGTTTCGGACAGTCTGGCCAAGCGCCCATCGAGCCATCTACTCCAGCTCGGAACCGAACAGCCCCAAGCTCTGGGTGCAACCGACCCCCAGGCACCTTGAGCGACGGTCACTCTCGACCAAGAGGAAACGGCCGGAACCGAGACTCCGTCGATGCAGCCTGTCCCTCCCGAAATAGGTACCGAGCGCCGCCCGTATGAACCGCCCCCGCCCCGGCGCCGGATATCCTGGTGACCGCGGCGGGAGCCCGCCGCGGCGGCACCTCGATTCCCGCACCACCGTTCGCCAGGGAGACCATCGCCATGCCTCGACGCTTCCATCGTCCGCTCGCGCTTCTCGCCTTCTGGGTCGTCTTCTCCGCGGCATCGTGCGGAGCACCGGCCAGCGAGCCGGCCTCCGGCCCGGTCGCCGACCAGGTCCGGGCTTCCTTCGAAACCGGCTCGGCGACCTTCGACCACTCGGAGTGGAACCGCCTGCTGGCCGAGGGGACGAAGGACGGCTTCGTCGACTACGGCTACATGATGGAGCACCGCTCCGAGCTCGACGCCTACCTGGACCGCGTCGCCGGGGCGAACCTGGCGGAGCTCTCGTCCGACCACCTGATGGCGCTCCTCATGAACGCCTACAACGCCCTCACCGTGCGCTCGATCCTCGACGTCTGGCCGGTCGGCTCGATCCGCGACATCGACGGCGTCTGGAAAGAGGCCACCCACACGGTGGGCGGCCAGGAGCTGACGCTCGACGCCATCGAGCACAATCTGCTCCGCCCCTTCTGGAAGGACCCGCGCATCCACTTCGGCGTCAACTGCGCCTCCTTCTCCTGCGCGCCGCTCCCCCCCTGGGCCTTCACCGGTGAAGCGGTCGACGAGCAGCTCGACCGCCGGGCCGAAGCGTTCCTCTCCTCGGAGAAGAACGTCCAGATCGACGGCGACGGGCTCCGGGTGTCGAAGTACTTCGATTGGTACGGCGCCGACTTCACCGAGGAAGACTGGGACCCCCGGGCCGACACCATCCCCGCCTTCATCGCCGAGTACACCCGCCCTGACGTGGCCGACTTCATCGAGGCACACGGCGGCGACGTACCGCTCACCTTCATGGACTACGACTGGAGCCTGAACGCGGTCGACCAGGAAAGGTGAGGGCAGAGCCGCCAGCTCGGAGAAGCTCCGTCTGCGCCGGGCGACGCGCTTTCAACGAGCCGGGTGGGGGCATCCCCTTCCCCCCTCGAGGGTGGGAAGGGGATCGAGGGGTTAGGGGGTGACCCAGCAGATTGGCGTCCCTCCCCCCCCCCCGCGCGCGAGGGGGAGGGGGGTGATCCAGTCGACCCTCTTCAGAACCGGGCGACGAGCTCCACACCCCAGGTGGCGGGGTCGTTGACGTAGCCGGTCAGGTTGTTGAAGTCGATGCCGCCACGAAGGATCTCTTCGTCCGTGATGTTCTTGCCCCAGAGGGCCACGTCGTACTTGGCGTGCTTGAAGGTGTAGCCGAGCCGCAGGCCGAGCTCCAGGCTGTCGCCGCTGAACTCCTCGGACTCGTAGAGGAAGAACTGCTTCTCGCTGTAGTAGGCCCAGTCGACGCTGCCGAAGACGAGGCCGCCGCCGACCGGCTTCCTGTAGTCGATGATGCCGTTGGCGATCCACTCCGGGGCGTGGGGCAGGCTGTTGCCGTCGACGAGGGCGCCGTTCGGGCCGATCGGGTCGAGCACCGTGCAGCCGCCGCCACAGGGAGCGACCGCCAGGTTCTCGTCCTGGATCTCGGTGTTGTTGTTGCTCAGGCCCAACGTGATCAGCCACTCCGGCCTGGGAGCGATCTCGATGTCGGCCTCGAAGCCGTAGCCCTCGGTCTCGTCGGCGTTGAGCAGCGTGGCGGTGTTGAACTGGCCGCCCACGGCGACGAGCTGCTGACCGTCGACCAGGTAGCGGTAGGCGGTCAGGTTCAAGCGCAGGCGCCGGTCGAGGAGCTCGCTCTTCATGCCGATCTCGGTCGACAGGATCTCCTCCTTGTCGGCCACCGAGACGCAGTTGGTGGCCGGGTTGGCGCCGCCCTCGAAGTCGGCGCAGAAGAGGATCCGGCCCTGGATGCTCGGCGCCCGGAAGCTCGTGGCCACCCGGCCGTAGACGATCATGTCGAGGGTGACCTCGTAGCTCGCGCTCAGGTCCCAACTGACGAAGTCCGCGTCCGTCGACCGGGTGATCGGCGCGGTGGTCGGCGTGTTGAAGGTCGGGTCCGGCCGCTCGGCGGAGAACTCCTTGTCGTCCTGGGAGTAGCGCAGGCCCGCCTTGAAGTTCCAGCGGTCGGTCGCCTGCCAGTCGAGGGAGCCGAAGAGCGCCCAGGCCTCGGCCTGCTGCGTCTGGAACGCGTAGCCGTCCTGGACGTTGCCGCCCAGCGAGTCGTAGCTGAACGTCTCGACGGTCAGATCCTCGTCGAAGTAGAAGGCGCCGAGGAGCCACTGGAGGCGACGGTCGCCGGTGCTCGCCAGGCGCACCTCCTGGGTGATCTGCTCGAGGTCGGGCAGGCCGTCCGCGGTCTCTGACGGGAACGGGATCGAGCCGGGGCCCGAGAAGCCGATGAAGTCGGCTCCGAAGCCGCCGTCGATGTCGCCACGGCTGTACATGTCGAGCGTTTCGTAGCCGGTGACCGAGGTCAGATCCATGCCGCCCAGGTCCCACTCGAGCTTGAGCATGCCGCCGTAGGCCTCGATGTCCTGGGTGTTGTAGCCGTCCTGGAACACCCGGTCGTACGCGAAGCCGTCGACCAGGTCGTTGGTCCCCGGCTTGATGATGTTGGCGCGGAAGATCCGGGAGGTGCCGTTGACGTCCCAGCCGTGGAGGTTGAGCAGGCCGCTGAAGCGGTCATTGGGCTCGAACAGGAACTGGAGCCGCGCGGCGCCGGTCTGGTAGCCGCCCAGGGTGCGCTCGGGCCCGGCCTCGTAGCCGTTGTCGACCCAGTCCTCGCGCGTCTGGTAGAGGGCCGAGAGCCGGTACGAGAGCGAGTTGCTCAGCGGGCCGCCGACGGCCGCCCGCACGTCGCCGGTCTCATAGGTGCCGAACGAGCCCCGGACGAACGCCTCGTGCTCCCGGGTCGGCTTCTTGCTGTCGAACTTGACGATGCCGGCGGGGGTGTTGCGGCCGAAGAGCGTGCCCTGGGGGCCGCGCAGCACCTCGACCCGTTCCATGTCCCAGACCGGCATGCCCTTGAGCACCGGGTTCTCCAGCACGACCTCGTCGTAGACCAGCGACACCGGCTGGGAGGCGTTCAGATCGAAGTCGGTGTTGCCGAGGCCTCGGATGTAGAAGCGGGGGAACGCCCGGCCGAAGGAGGACTCGAGCAGCAGGCTCGGGACCCGCGCCGAGAGGAAGCGGATGTCGCTGCCGCCCACGGTGAGGGTGTCCAGCTTCTCGGTGTCGATCGTCGACAGCGCAACGGGCACCTTCTGGGGGTTCTCGGCACGCTTCTGGGCGGTGACGACGATCTCCTCCAGAATCGCATCCGGCTGCGGCTCCTCGGTGGCCTCCTCCTGGGTCTGTTGCTCCTCCTGCTCGGGGGTGGCCTCCTCCTGAGCGGCTGCGGGCCAGGCTGCCAGAACCATGATCAGCCCGAAGATGCACCCGCCGAACACGCGCCTGATCGAAGCGCTCGCCATAACTCCTCCTCCTTGTCGTCGTTTGGCCGGACTGTAGCACGCGGGAAGGGCTCGCCGGGCCGCCCGAGGGGGCGGCCTGGTGAGGACGGAGCGTCGGCGGGAGGCCGGTCCCTCGGCGAGTCGAAAGAAAAAGGCCCCGGCGTCGCGAAGACGCCGGGGCCGGGTCGATCGAATCGGCCTGCTCGGCCCGATCAGGGCTCGATCAGGGCTCGATCAGGGGTTGACGAGCGCCACCCATTCGCGCATCGCCCCGAGGCTGCAACCGAACTTCTCGTGGCCCTTGCCGAGGCCCTGGGCCGCGATGATCTGCTCGCACGAGCAGCCCGCGGTGTCCTCGATGGTGAAGCTGGCACCCGGACCCTTGCCGTTGGGCAGCGTGGTGTCGAAGATGCCGTCACCGTTGACCAGGGCGAAGCGGTTGACGCCGAGGCTCTGGGTCGGCACGCCCTCCGGAATCACCGTCCCCGGACAGACGTCCATGTCGTCCAGCACCCCGTCGCCGTCGGAGTCGACCACGCCGAGAACGGTCAGCGTGGCCGTCGCCGGGTCGGCGACCCGGGCGTCGCCCTGGAGCAGATCGCTGGTCACGTTCAGGTAGCTCCCCGGCGCGGCCGAGGCCGGTACCTGGAGCGTCACGCTGAAGCTGCACGAGCCACCCGGCAGCAGGTTCCCTCCGAGCAGCGTGACGATCGACGTGCCCTCGAGGATCGAGCCCTCGCCGCAGACGCCGGTCGCCGGCAGGCCGGTCGCCACCAGCCCCGGGATCACGCCCGAGAGGTCATCGCTGAAGCGGAGCTCCAAGATCTCCGAGCCCGCGTCCAGGTTCCGGATGTTGAAGGTGAGGACGACGGTACCGCCCGCCACCGTGTCACCGCCGAAGGCCTTGGTGAACGCCAGGGTGTCGATGACCAGGGTGTCGCTCGCCGCCGGCCCGGTGACCGGAAGGCCACTCAAGGTACCGGTGACCTCGCTGGTCGTGTTGACCGCACCGCTGCCGACGTCGACCGTCGAGGGCACCATGAGCGTGACGTCGAAGGTGCACGAGCCGCCGGCCGCCAGGCTTCCGCCGGTGAAGGAGAGGAGGCCGGTGCCGCTCACCTGGGAGCCCAGACCACACACGTCCGTCGCCGGGAGCCCGATGGCCGCGAGGCCGGAGAGCGCCGCGTCCAGGTCGTCGGTGAAGGCAACGTCCGCCACCGGACCGACGGCGCTCAGGTTGGTGAGCGTGAACCGCAGGGTCACGACATCGCCCGGGCCGACCGGATCGTCGACGAACTCCTTGGTGAGAGCCAGGAGCTCGTTGGACACCACCAGGCCGGCCGACGCGTTGTCGAACAGCACCGTCTGGCCCTCGAAGGTGCCCGAGAAGCTGGACGTCGTGTTGAGGTAGGTGTCCGGCTCGGCCGTGAGCGGCACGTCCAGGGTCACGTCGAAGCTGCAGGACTCACCCGGACCGAGGCTCCCGCCGCTGAAGATCAGCACCTTGTCGCCGCTCAGGCCGGTCAGCGAGGATCCGGTGCCGCAGACGTCGGCGAGCGGCAGACCGGTCGCCGCGAGGCCGCTCAGGGTACCGTTCAGGTCGTCCCGGAAGAAGATGTCGGTTGCCGTCGACACCGGGCTCACGTTCTCGATGGTGAAGCGCAGCGTCACCGTGCCGCCCGGCAGCACCGGATCGTCCACGAACTCCTTGGCCAGGGTCAGGCCGGCGATCCGCAAATCGTCCGTCGCCGCGACCTCCACCGTGGTCACACCGAGCACCGAGGAGACGACGCTCGAGGTCGTGTTGGTGTGGCTCCCCGCCGCGGCCGTCCCCGGCACCTGGAGCGTCACGCTGAACGTGCAGGTCTCGCCGGGGGTGAGCGTTCCGCCGGAGAAGGTCAACGTCGACGTACCGCTCACCTCGGAGCCCACACCGCAGACGTCGGTCATCGGCAGCCCGGTGACCACCAGGCCGGAGAGCGCCGCGTCCAGGTCATCGGTGAAGGTGACGTCGGTGGCGTCGCCCGCCGCGCCCTCGTCGTGGAAAAGCGTGAACTGGAGGGTCACCGTGCCGCCCGGGGCGACCGGGTCGTCGGTGAACTCCTTGACGAGGGTCGGACCGGCGACGATCTCGAGGTCGTCGCTCGCCGCGCTGCCGATCACCGTCTCACCGTCGACGGTGGCCGTGATCTCGCTCGTGGTGTTCGGGTAGATGCCGCCCGAGGCACCGACGATCACGTCGAGGGTGATGTCGAACGTGCAGGACGCCCCCGGATCGAGGCTCGCGCCGGAGACCACCAGCGTCGGGCCGCCGAAGCCGGGCGGACTGAAGGTGGCGGTCGAGCCGGCGCCGCAGAAACCGTTCGCCGGAATCGCCGATGCCGTCGGCAGGACCACGTCGAAGACGTCCTCGAACGTGATGTCGGTGGCCGCGGACGTCGGGCTCGTGTTGGTGATCGTGAACTCGAGGGTCACCGAGCCGCCGGCGCCCACCGGATCGTCGACGAAGGTCTTGGTCAGAAGCGGCACCGGCGAGACGGTCAGCAGATCGCTGCCGCCGCTCGAGGTCACCGGCCGGCCGCCGACGTCGGCGCTCACCGTGCTGGTCTCGTTGTAGTAGCTCCCCGAGGCGGCCGAGACCGGTACCTGGAGCGTGACGCTGAACGTGCAGCTCGCCTCCAGCGGCAAGTTGCCGCCGCTCAGGGTGAGGACGCTCGTACCGGAGAGCGACGAGCCCGGCCCGCACGGATCGGCGATCGGGGTGCCGATCGCCACCAGCCCGGACAGGGTGGCGTCGAGGTCGTCGGTGAAGGTGATGTTCGTCGCGTCCGAGGCCCGGTCGAGGTTGCGCAGGGTGAGCTCCAGGGTCACCGTGCCACCCGGGGGCACCGGATCATCGGTGAAGGACTTGGTCAGGGAGATCCGATCGACGGTCACCGTGAGCACGGCGCCCGCCTTGCCGCTCGACAGCGTCGGTCCGCCGAACTGACCGGTCGAAGTCAGCTCCCCGGTCGTGTTGCCCAGGGAACCGACGGAGCCGCCGATGACGTCGACCGTGACGCTACAGCTCGCTCCCGCTCCGACCGTGGCGTCGCCGAAGAAGACCGGGGCGTAGGAGATCGTGCCGCCGCCCCCGGGCGCGCTCAGCGTGCCGCCACCACAGTCGGTCGAGGCGTTGGCGGGGCTCGCGATCGTCATGCCCGACGGCAGGTTGTCCGTGAACCGCAGGTTGGCCGCGATCGAGCCGTTGGCCGTGTTGTCGATGGTGAAGGTCAGGGTGGTGCGCCCGCCGAAGTTGACCGAGCTCGGCGCGAAGGCCTTGGTGAAGCCCGGCCGGTCGGTGGCCACGGTCAGGTCGGCGGTCGCCGAGCCGCTGTTGCCGGCGTCCGACGTCAGGTCGCCCGAGACGTTGGTGTGGGTGCCCGGGGTCGAGCTGGTGACGTCGACGGTGACCGAGCAACTGCTCGAGGAGCCGATGCCGCCGCCGGTGAAGGTGATGGTGCCGCCGCCCGACGGTGCGTCGACGACGCCGAGGCAGGTGGAGGTCGTGTTGGCCGGCGAGGCGATCGTCACCCCGGCCGGCAGGGTGTCGGTGAACGCCAGGTTGCGTACGGCCAACGAGCTGCCGTTGGTGATGACGAAGCGCAGCGTGCTGATGCTGCCGGGACCGATCGTGGCCGGCTCGAAGGACTTCTGGAACGTTGGTGGCACGCTCTGCGCCAGCACCTGCTGGACCGGTTGAGCATGGATCGGAACGACCGCCAGCGCGAGGGCCAGCAGACAGAGGGTCGCGACCTGAACGACGTGCGGGATCGGGAGCGCAGCCTGTTTCATCAGTCAGTCCTCCGGGAAAATCAGGCTCCGTCCAGGAAACGTCGACGTCCGGCGCCAACACGGTCCTTGACGGAAGGTTGCTGTCGAGCTACGAAATCAGTAAGGATTTAGGGTACCCCAAAAGGCCTGAAAATACAAGGGTTGGCGCGAATAGCCAGGCAGTGCCTGGACAGGTGAAATATCCATACTAAAAACAAATAGACATATTGTTTTTATTGGAGCGATCTCCGCGCCCCTCCTCACCGGGCGACCCGCCGGGGTGGGCGGCCTTTACGACCGCTCCGCGCCGACCGGACCATCCCGCACGCCCTCCGAATCGAGGATTCGCGAATCGACTGAACCATGGGTGCACCCCCCGGTTGGACACGGGACACCGGAGGCCGCTGGTAGGCTGAGCCGCCGAGAGGCTGCCGATGACCGCCGTCCCGTCGATCCTCAGTGTGTGGCTGCTGCGCCTGGCCCTGGCCTTGGGCTTGGCCTCGACGGTGGCCGCGGGCCCACCCACCCCGGCCGATCCGGCAGTCGCTCCCGCAGACTCCGAGCACGCCGGTGCGGCGGCCGAGCGGCCCGTGGCCCACGAGGCGGACGAGATCACCGTCACCGCGAGTGGCCTCGAGACGCCGCTCGCCGAGAGCCCGACCGCAGTCACGGTGCTCGGCGGGGCCGAGCTCCGGGCGAGCGCCGCGGTCGCCCTCGACGACACCCTGCGCCAGGTTCCCGGCTTCACCCTCTTCCGCCGCTCCGGCAGCCGAGCGGCCAACCCCACCACCCAGGGGGCCTCGCTCCGCGGCATCGGGGGGAGCGCCGCGAGCCGCGTCTTGGTGCTCGCCGACGGCGTCCCCCTGAACGACCCGTTCGGTGGCTGGGTGGCCTGGGGGCGCCTGCCACGGATCGCCCTCGGCCGGGTCGAGATCGTCCGTGGAGGAGCCTCGGACCTCTACGGCAGCTCGGCCCTCGTGGGGGTGGTGCACCTCCTGCGGCGGGAACCGACGGTTCCACGCCCGCGGCACCCGCCGAGAGAGGGGCGGTGGACGCGCCCGCGGGCGTCGACCACCGGGCGTTCGAAGGTACTCTCACCTGGCGCGCCGACCCCGCCGGGATCGGTCCCGGCACAGCGGAGCGGCTCTTCGTCCGCGGCTCCTGGTTCGACGAGGATCGAGCCAACGGCACCGAGCTCCAGGTCAACGACACCCAAAGCGCCCGGCTGACGCTGGGGGCCGACGGCCGCGCCGCGGACGGCACCTACTCGCTTCGGCTCTGGGCCGGTGACCAGGACTTCCACCAGACCTTCTCCGCCGTCGCCCCTGACCGCGCCAGCGAGCGCAAGGTCCGGGAGCAGGCCGTGCCCTCCGAGGAGGCCGGGCTCACCGCCCGCTTCGTCCGGGAGCTCGATCCGGGCGACGATCCCGGCGCCGCCTCCCACCTGCTGGTGAGCGGCATGGAGCTCCGCCGCGTCGAGGGGAGGAGCGACGAGACGGTCTTCTTCCCCTCGGGTGGAAGCCGCCCCCTCGCCGCCGGAGGCGAGCAGCTCCTGGGGGGCCTCTACGTGGAGGACCTGGTCCGGCTCTCGGCGCTTCTGTCGGCCCAGCTCGCCCTGCGCTACGACCGGTGGTCGAACCAGGGCGGGTTCCGGCGCCCGGGCTCCTCCGGCTCCGCGAGCGAGCGCTTCGGTCCCCGAAGCGAAGAGGCCTGGTCGCCGCGGCTGGCTCTCCGCTTCCAGCCGAGCGGCGCCTGGAGCCTCGCCGCCTCCGCCTACCGCTCCTTCCGGGCCCCTACGCTCAACGAGCTCTATCGCGGCTTTCGGGTGGGCGACGTGGTGACCGACCCCAACGAGACCCTCACCGCCGAGCGCCTGACCGGCGTCGAGGTCGGCGCCGTCTGGACCCCGGAACGACATTGGCGCCTCCGCGGCACCCTCTTCTGGATGGAGCTCGAGGACGCCATCGCCAACGTCACGCTGGCGATCACGCCGGAGCTCATCCTGCGCCGGCGCCAGAACCTGGGCCGGAGCCGCTCTCGGGGGATCGAGCTCGAGGCCTCCGGCCGCCTCGGCGACTCCCTCACCCTCGACGCCGGCTACCTCTGGACGAGGTCCGAGGTGACCGACTTCCCCGCCGACCCCACCCTCGAAGGGCGGCGCACGCCCCAGGTCCCCGAGCACCAGGCATCGCTCCGGCTCGGCTGGCGGGCACCGGGCGACCTCTCGGTCCACCTCCAGGCCCGCTGGGCGGACAGCGCCTTCGACGACGACCGCAACCTCTTCCCCCTCGGAAGCCTGACCGTGGTCGACGTCCGGGTCGGCCGGCCGATCGGCCGCCGGCTCGAGGCGTTCCTCGCCGCCGAGAACCTGCTCGACGACGACTACGTGATCGGCCGCACCCCGGTCACCACCCTCGGCTCGCCCCGCCTCGCACGCATCGGTCTGCGCTACCGGCTCGGCCGGTGAGCCGAAACCGTCGCTCGTCCTCCTGAGCACACGGGCGAGATCGCTCGTTGATCTCGCGGGACGCCGTCTCCCTCGGCCGTCCGAAACGGAAGGTGAGCGCCGTGGTAGTATTTGAGAGAAGCTCGGAAATCCGATCGAAACGGCCGAAAAGCCCCCCTGCTGCCGGCCGCCGACTGGTGCCCCCCATGGTCCCGGGTCTACGGTCGCCCTCGCCTCAGCCCCTCTCCGACGAGGAAGCCGCCCGCCTGCGCCGGGACCTCGAAGCAGCGGTTGCGACGCTCTGTCCTCCCGCTCTGGCCCACCGGCGGGAGGACCTGGTGCAGGAGGCGCTGCTCAAGGTGGCTCGGATCGTCGGCCGCTCCGAGCCGGGGCGCAGGCTCAACGCGAGCTACCTCTGGCGCACCGCCTACTCCGCCCTGGTGGACGAGCTCCGGCGGCTGAGGCGGCGGGGAGAGGTGGCGCTCGAGGAGGCCGGTCCGGCGAACACCCTCGCCAGCCCCCGGCCCGGCCCAGCCGCATCCAGCCGGAGCCGCGAGGTCCGCCAGGCGCTCACCCACTGCCTGGCACGGCTCATCGAGTCGCGGCGCCTGGCGGTGATTCTCCACCTTCAAGGCGAGGCCCCGCGGGAGGTGGCGCGCCTCTTGGGGTGGCCGACCAAGCGGGTCCACAACCTGACCTTCCGGGGGCTCCGGGACCTGCGGCGGTGCCTCTCGTCCCAGGGGGTGACGCCATGACCCGACCGGACTTTCCGAATCCGCCGGATCAGGGCTCCGAGGACCTCCGGACCCTGTTCCAGGAGCTGCCACGGGAGAGGGCTCCGGGCGAGGAGTGCCCCTCCCCCGACACGCTCTGGGCCTCCGCCCGCGGAGAGCTCGACCCCGCCGAGAACCGCCGCGTGATCGACCACACCGGCCGCTGCCCGAGCTGCGCCGAGGACTGGCGCCTGGCCCGGCACATGGGCCGAAGCCTGGATGGCCGTGCGGGAGGAGGGGCCAGCCTGGCCGACGAGCGGCCCAGGCCCTCGTGGCCGCCCCGGTGGCTGGCCGCCGCGGCGGCCGTCATGGTCGCCGTACTGGGGGCGGGAATCCTGCTCTGGCAGCAGCCGGGGAGGAAGCCTGTCTACCGGGATGAGCCCCGGGAAGCGATCGAGGCTCTGGTGCCCGAAGACCAGCCCCTGCCCCGCGACGCGCCCACACTCCGCTGGGCCGGGCCCGAGGGAGCCACGTACGCCCTCGTCGTCACGACCATGGACGCCGAGATCTTGGTCAACGAGCAGAGGTTGACCGAGAGCGAGTACACGCTCCCCCAATCTGTCGTGGCCACGCTCGCCCCCGGCGCGGCCCTCCTCTGGCACCTGAAGGCGATGCTCCCGGACGGCTCCCGGGCGCGGTCTCTCACCTTCATGGTGCGGATCGAGTGACCGAACAACGGAGCCGGGTGAGTCCGTGCGCCCACGTCATCGTTCCTCTTGCCGGACCTTGAACCGATCGAGGAGACGACCATGCAGACACCTCGTGTGCCCCCGACACCCGAATCCTCTGCCGTACCGATGCGGCGCCGCCCATCGAGCGACCGAGGCGTCCTCCTCGCCTTCGCCCTGGTGGCCTTGGGAGGATGCGCCACTCCCCGTCTGACTCCGACCTTCTCGGTCTACTGGTACACCAGCTCCAACGTTGCCCCGTGCCCGGTCGGGGAGCACTGCGTCGCCTACACCGAGAGCCTCGAGACGTTCGAAGCGCTACGTCAGGAGCAGCGCAAGAATCAGCTCGAGCTCGTGGACTTCGACGCCCGGATCACGGACGACTACGCCGTCTACGCCGGCGCATGGCGGAAGAGCGATCTCCCTCACGACCTCCGCATCGGGCTGACCTGGGGGGACTTCACCTCCCGGAACCATCAGCGGTCCCTGGCCGGCGAGCACCTGGTCAGCTTCACCTTCTACGAGGACCATGGCAAGCAGCGGGTGGCCGCCATCTGGAGCACCGGAAGCCAAGGAGAACCAGTCAAGGAGATGGTCAGGCCCGTCGTCTCTTGGAAGGAGCTCAAAGGAGCGAAACAGAACTCAAACGGCGACAAGGTCTACCTCGACCAGATCGAGGTCTACGACCATCCCAACGAGGGCGCCGACGGGAGCCCCAACGCGGGCAAGGACCCGTGGCTCGCCGGCGTCTGGCGCACCGGAGAGATCAAGACACGCGTCCTGGAGGGCCTCGCCTGCAATGGGCACACGGAAACGACCGAGCCTGCGATTTCGGGGGACTCCAGCGGTCCGACGGCCTCTACCGTGTTCAGCCACTGCGAGCTCCTGACCCGGCTCTACGCCATGAACCACGACGGCTTTCGGGCGGTGGATTTCGAACGGTATACGGAGGCCGGCGTCGAACGGTGGGTCGTGCTCCTTCAGCAGCGCAACGAGCCGGACTGGCTCCTGTTTCCGGGAAACCTGAAGTACGTCACCAGTCGGGACGAGGAGCTCAAGTGGCGACAGCAAAGCCCCCCCTACGCCCTCTTCGACCTGGACATCCTCGACGTCGTTCTGACCTCCTCTCGGCCGGGGGAGTACCACGAAGGCGTGGCTCACGACGGCAGCACATCAGGACCGCCTCCGTGAGGACTTCGTGATGCCCAAGAGCAGCCCAATCCCCGCGGCTCTCAGAGTGGCCATCGGCCTCGCCGCCCTGGCCGTCTTCGCGACCGGCCCGCCGGCTCGGGGCGCCTCGTCCGCCTTCGACGACTGCGAAGCAACCTTCGCGGCCGATGCCCAGGGCTGGGCGACCTGCGGCTGCTTCCATCGGGTGGCGAACGGCACTGGGCTGCAGGACGAAGCGGTCGCCCGCCTCGAAGCCCATCGGGCAATCGATCCGGCCAACCCCTGCCTGGCCTTCACGCTCGCTCGTCTGCTGCTGGAGGACCTGGACGCCGAGAGGGCGACACCCCTGTTCGAGCAGGCGGCGGAGGAGTACCGCGCCCGGGGTCTGGCCGACGGGGAGGTCTACGCCCGGATCAACCTCTGCCAGGCGCTCTCGGCGATGGGAGCGAACGGCACCCGGGTGACGGCCCAGCTCGAGCTCGCCCGGCAGGCGGCCGAGGGAGCGGAGAACCCGATCCTGGCCGCCGAGGTGGCGGTCAAGGAGGCGAAGCTCCTCCTCCGGCGGGGGAGCGATCTGGACCTGGTCGAGGCCTCGCTCCGCCAGGTACGCCGCGACATCTTCCCCCTCGCCCATGCAAGCCTCCAGCGGGACATCCTCTCCAATCTGGGCGCCGTCCTCTACCGGCGCGGGCGCTTCGCCGAGGCCGAGGAGGTGTTCACCGACCTGGCGGAGCTGACCGCCGCAGCGGACCTGCGCACCGACGAGGCCACGGCACGGGTCAGCCGGGCGGCGGCGGCGGCGGCCGGCCTGCCCGACCCGGCTCGTCGCGAGCGGGTCGTCCTCCTGCTCGAAGAGGCCGTCCTCACCGCCGAGGAGGCGGGGAATCCGTTCGCCGAGATCGAAGCCCGCAAGCGCCTGGGCCGGCTGATCGGCGGGGTGGAGGGGCGCACCCACCTGGACACCGCCCTCGCGCTCGCCGAGCGCTACCGGGACCGGGCTCCGGAGCTTCTGGCCGGCGTGCTCTCCGCCTCGGCCATGGACCTCCTCCCGGACGACCCGGCGGAGGCACGGCGCAGGGTGGACGAAGCCTCGACCCTTCTCCTCGCGACCACCGACCCCTGGGACCAGGCCTACGGCTGGGCCAACCGCCTGCGGGTGCTCTGGGCCACCGCGCCCCGGGATGAAGCACTCTCCGCGGCCCTGAGCACCCTCGAGATCGCCGACCGGCTGGGGCAGCTCCAGGAGACCGAAGGGGGCCGGGCGGAGGTCGCCTCGGTCTGGACCGAGATCTACCAGTGGCTATCGGGCAGGCTGCTGAGCGATGCGGTGGCCGGCGAAGGGGGGACCGCCGATCCGGAGAGCCTCACCACGGCCTTTTCCGTCGCCGAGCGCATGCGGGCGCGCCTGCTCTTGGAGTCCCTTTCGGCCGCCGGCGTGGAAACGGCCGGCGACAGCGCCCGACCCGACCTCGGGATCGAGACCTCGTGGCGGTCGATCGAGGGGCAAATCGTCGAGGTCCACCGCCGGCTCCTGGACCCCCGGTTGCCTCCCGAGGCCCGACAGGAGCTCTTGCCGGAGCTCGACGATCTGGAGCGCGAGGAGGAACGGCTGGCCTTCCAGCGGAACCAGGCGCGGAGCACGGCCGCGGCTCGACCGGACGACGTCATCGGGCTCGACGAGCTCCGCGCCGGCCTGGCGCCGGACGAAGCCCTCCTCGCCTTCCAGCTCGCTCCGTGGACGGCCCTGGACGGCTCGTTCACCGGCGGCTCCTGGCTCGTCGCCGTGACCCGCAACGACGTCCATGTCCACCGGCTCCCCGACCAGGCGGCGATCGAACCGTTGGTCGACCTCTTCCTCGACCTCTTCAAGCGTCGCGACGGCCTGGAGGCCGAGCCGGCCGCGGCCCTCTACGACGCCCTCCTCCGGCAGGCCCTCGATGCCCTCCCGCCGGAGGTGGGCCGCCTGATCCTGGTGCCCAACGGCTCGCTGCACCTCCTCCCCTTCGCGACCCTCCGGGAGTCACCCGGTGCTCTACCGCTGGTCACCCGCTACGAGCTCTTCGTGACCCCCTCCGCCACGGTGTGGCACCGCCTGCGCGCCTCCGGGAAGAGCGGCCAGGGCGGCCTGACTCTGGCCCTGGCCGACCCCACCACCCCAGGCGGCGCGCCCGCCGGGGAGTCCATCGCCGGAACCGAGCGCTCCTGGACCACCGGCGTACGCCTGGCGGCGCTGCCCTACGCCCGGCGGGAGGGCCGCTCGGCGCTCCGCGCCCTGGGCGACCCGGGGCGGCTCCTGACCGGCGCCCAAGCGACGGAGCGGGCGGTCAAGGATGGAGCGGGCAGCGGCCTCCGGGTGCTCCACTTCGGCACCCACGCCGTGCTCGACGAGGTCCGCCCCCGGCGCTCGGCGGTGGTGCTGGCCCCGGGAGCGCGGAACGAAGACGGCCTGCTCCGCCCCCGGGAGGCCGCCGAGCTCGGTCTCCACGGAACCCTGGTCGTCCTCTCGGCCTGCCAGAGCGCTTCCGGCACCGTGCTCCAGGGCGAAGGTGCCCTCAGCCTGGCCCGCGCCTTCCTCCAGGGCGGAGCCCGGGCGGTGGTCGGGAGCCTCTGGCCCGTGGAGGACGAAGAGGCGGCGGAGCTCCTGGAGCGCTTCTACCGCCACCTCGGCCGGGGTAACACCGTAGCCGGCGCCCTCACCCGAGCGCAGCGCGAGACCCTCCGGGCCGGCGCCCCGGCCGCCGCCTGGGCCGGCTGGACGGTGCTGGGAGACGGCGCGGCGGTGGTGGTACCGAAGGACCGCTCGCCCTGGGTCACCAGCCACCGGCTGACCGTCTGGCTCGGCGGGGGACTGGCCATCGCCCTGGCCCTGGTGCTGGCGGCCACCCTGGCCCGCCGCCGCCGCACCACTGCCCACGGATCGTAGGGCACCTCCCCGCCCTGTCCCACGGGAACCCCGGCGTCATCCGTCCGACCCGGCCGGCAACTACTCCACAGGGGACTGTGGACGAGAGCTCCGAGCACCCGGCGCCCGAGCCCTCAAGACCCTGAAGGAGACGACCGATGGCAGAAGAGAAAAAGAAAGGCGGCGCGGGACCCGGGAAGGGCGGCCCCTCGAAGGGCGCGAAGGGCCGCAAAGGCCCCGGAGAGTTTCAATCGAGCGACCAGGTGCGGACCGGCCTGATCCCCGGCCGGACCTTCGCCTCGAAGCCTGTGCAGTACTCGGTGGTCGACGGCATGGCCATCTTCGAGGGCGACATCATCCTCGGGACAGTCGAAGAGGTGGAGCGGCGCTCCGAGCGCCTGCGCGCGGAGCAGACGGGCGAGCTCGCGGCCGGCGTCGTCATCACCGGCGAGCAGTTCCGCTGGCCCGACTGCCGGATTCCCTACACGATCGATCCCACCCTGCCGAACCAGGCCCGCGTCACCGACGCGATCGCCCACTGGGAGGCGATGACCTCGTACCAGTTCGTGCTGCGGACGACCGAGACCGACTACGTGACCTTCCGCCCGTCCACCGGGTGCTCGTCGTCGGTCGGGCGCCAGGGAGGCCAGCAGTTCCTCAACCTCGCCTCCGGCTGCACTACCGGCAACGCGATCCACGAGATCGGTCACACGGTCGGCCTCTGGCACGAGCAGAGCCGGGAGGACCGCGACTCCTTCGTCACCATCCACTGGGACAAGATCGAACCGGGCCGCGAGCACAACTTCAACCAGCACATCGTGGACGGTGACGACGTGGGGCCGTACGACTACGGCTCGATCATGCACTACCCCCGCAACGCGTTCTCGATCGACGGCAGCGACACGATTACGCCGCTCGACCCCACCGCCGAGATCGGCCAGCGCGACGGCCTGAGCGCGGGCGACATCGCGGCGGCGAGCTCGCTGTGCCCCACCCCGCCCAAGCCGGTGCCCTTCGACACCCGCAAGGAGGTCGTCAAGGACCTGCACCTCGACACCAAGAAGGAGCTCATCTCCGACACCCTGAAGGAGATGCTCAAGGATCGGATCAAGGAGGTCGCGCTCGACCCGCCCTGGGGCAAGGTCGCCGGCCTCGACTGGCGGGGCCCCATCTGGAGATGGCTCTGGCGCCAGGGCGGCCAGGGCCCCGGCCCCGGACGCGCACCGACCGGCCCGCTGCCGTTCGCCATGGCGACCCCGCACCGCGCCCCGGCCGGGATGGCCGATCAGCCGGACGAGGCGACCGCGACCGCGGCGACCCTCGACGCCCAGCTCCAGATGCTGGCCGAGCAACTGACCGAGCTCGAAGCGACGCGCCAGGCGCTCCAGGCCCAGTACGACGAGATCGCGGAGCTGCTCCGGAAGACGGTCGAAGAGCACGACAGCCAACCCTAGGAGCCGCGCGGTGATCCTGGTCATCTCCTACCCAGAGGACCCTCACGCCCAGCGGGTGATCGGCCATCTGCGCACCCTCGGGGCGGAGGTGCTGCTGTTCGACCTCTCCGACTTCCCCGAGCGGGCAACGATCAGCGTCGACTACGCGGACCCGGCCCACCCCGCGATCGAGTACCGGGGCGACGGGCGGGCGCCGGTCGACCTGGGCGCCGTCCGGGCGGTCTGGTGGCGCCGGCCTCAGATGGCGGACCTGCGCAGGGTGGCCGATCCGAACGCCCAGATGTTCGCGGCCAACGAGTGGAACGAGGCGATCATGGGGCTCTGGCAGCTCCTCGACGCGCGATGGGTCAACCCGCCGGCGCTCGACGACGCCGCCTCGCGCAAGGCGTTTCAGCTCCGTCTCGCCGCGGAGATCGGCCTCTCGGTACCGCGGACGCTCATCACCTCGGACCCCGACCGGGCGGGGCGCTTCGTCCGGGACCGCGGCCTCGGCCGGACGATCTTCAAGACCTTCTCGGCGACCCACGAGGTCTGGCGCGAAACGCGGCTGGTCGAGGAGGAGGACCTGGAGCTGATCGCCTCGGTCCGCCAGGCGCCGGTGATCTTCCAGGAGTACGTGGAGGCCGATGTCGACCTGCGGGTGACGATCGTCGGCGAGCGGATCTTCGCCGCCGCGATCCACTCCCAGGGGACCGACTACCCGATCGATTTCAGGATGAGCCTGGGGCAGGCGAAAACGGAGCCGGCGGAGCTGCCGGACGAGGTCCGCCGGCATCTCCTCCGGTTCATGGCCCGCCTGGGCCTGGTCTACGGCGCCATCGACCTGCGGCGCACACCCGGGGGGGAGCACGTTTTCCTGGAGATCAACACCGCCGGGGAGTTTCTCTTCGTCGAGGAGCGCACCGGTCAGCCGGTCAGCCACGCCCTGGCTGATTGGTTGGCCGGGTCTTCCCCGGCGAGGACCTCGGAAACTCCTAGCCTGGACTATTCATGAGGCGCCGTAGCGAGAGCCGCGAGAGTGCGTGAGATCGGGGCAGCGCAGCGAGGAGCGACGCAGGCGTACTCGAACGTACGTCGAGAAGCGAGGAGCGAGCGCGCCCCGAGATTGCGTGCACTCGCGGCTCGTAGTAGCCGGATCATGAATAGTCCAGGCTAGGAGTCTGCGCGGCAGAACCGCGCGGCCGCGCGCACGGGTCTTGCGCGTGCGGATCCGAGGCGAGAGGAGGAGGCGATGCCGAGCCATCGTCGACGACGAACAACGAAGGAGACGCCCGCAACCCCCGTGCGCCCAAGGGGTTGCGGCGGCGCAGGCCCGTCTGCTTCGTTGTCGCTCCTCAACGATGCTACGGCATCGCCTGCGTCGCGAACGCCTTGCATCCGAACCTGCGGCGCTCGCAACGCGGCCACACGGTTCTACCGCGCAGACTCCTAGATCCTCTGAACGGTCACCGGAACGGTCACGCGCTCGCCTGGCGGAACCGGGAACGCCGCGGTCGTCAGGAAGTCCCCCCGACTGACGCGGCCGTCCTCGTCCACGTCGACGTGCGCCCAGACGGTACAGCCCCTGGGCAGGCTGGCGAGCTCGACCTCGAGGACCCCGAGGGGCCCCTGTGCCACCTCGCCCACGACACCGTCCGCGCCACCCATCGTCACCGAGGGGGCGTCGGCAAGCGACGTGTCCCGCACCTCGACGCGCACCGGCGCGCCGGCCGGTGGCCGCTCGGCTCCGGAGACCGAGATCTCGACAACCACCTTCATAGGACCATCATACTGCCCGCCTCCGCGACCACGGCCGCGACGGGCCCGAAGCTCTTCGGGACTTGCACCGGCCGCCTCCTGTGCCTATAATAACACCTAGGTACATTGGTACCAAACAACGCACGCCAACGACAGGAGGCACCCATGGCACAAGAACAGGGCAAGAAGAGAATCCACCGGGTCCAGACCGGAGTCCGCATCGAGCAACGCATCCTCAAGGTCCTCAAGGGCCTCGCCGAGTACCTGGACATGACCCTCGGGGACCTGCTCGAAGGGATCGTCCTCCACGCCTTCGAGGGCAAGCCCCCGTTCGGCGAGGAGAGCCTGGAGGTCATCGCCGGCTTGAAGAAGATCTACGGCCTCGACCTCGACGCCAGCGACAGCCACAACCTGGAAGAGAGTCCGTGACCCGATCGCAACCGGGAGTCGCCACGCCCGCCCCCGCGGGCGTGGGCGACGACGATCTCGCCTTCGAGCGCGCCTTCGAGCAGCTCGAGGTCCCCGGCGACGGCTTCGGCCACGCGGATCATGTACGCCTGGCGTGGGTCTGCCTGCGCCAGGCGCCGCTGGCCGAGGCGGCAGCACGGTTCATCCGTCTGCTCAAGGCGTTCGCCACCCACCACGGCGCCCGGGAGAAGTACCAGGACACGATCACCTGGGCGTACCTGCTGCTCATTCACGACCGGCTGACCGCGCTGCCCGAGGAGCACGGCTGGCAGGAGTTCGCGGAGCAGAACCCGGACCTCCTCGAGTACCGCCCGTCGATCCTCCCCCGCGACTACCGGAAAGAGACCTCGAAGAGCGACCGGGCCCGGGGGGAGCGCTTGGAGTAGCTCGTCCGTCGCCGCCCCGCAGAAGCGCTCGACGGCCCAGTCGAACGCCTCACCCAGGAGCCGACGGGTCCTCCTGACAGCGTCGTGTCAGGAGGACCTCGGCGGTTCGCCCGACCGTTGACAGACCGTGCTGGATCTCCTAGCCTCCGTCGGCAAACACCTAAATGCTGCTTGTCAGTCTGTTCGGTACACAAGGGGGACCCATGGCCTCGTTGTCGATTCTCGAGGGGATTCTCAGCCCCAAAAAGCCTTCTCGCTCGGGCACCGCGCTCGCGCTCGCCATCCTGCTCACGGCGTCGCCGGCCGCTCCGGCGTTCGCTTCCGTGGCCGCTCAGGGGCCTGCCGAGGTGTCCCCATCGGCCGCGCCCGCCGCGGCCCCGGGTAACCCGGGCGACGCCCCCGGAGCGGCAGGTCTCGCCGCCCGGCTGCGCGCCGTGGCCAAGGCGCTGGCGTCGCTCGAGAGCGATCTGGACGCCGGCTCAAAGACCCCCCTCCAGGCGGTCGACGGGCGGCTGGGCGCCCTCGGCTCGGAGCTCGCCGCCATCGATCGCGGCATGATGGACGACCTCGCCGCGGTCGAAGCCCGGCTGCACGCGGCGGCTCTGCCGCAGGCGATCCTCGATCGCCAGGCCGAGGCCGCCGCGAAGACGCGGGCGAGCCTGGACCGGCTCGAGACCCTGCTGCGGGAGGCTCAGGACAGCACGACCGCCGACGCCAAGAGGGCGGCCGTTACGGCCGCGCGCGCCTGGCTGGAAGAGAACCTGGGCGGCACTCCCCGGCGCCCCTTCGATCCGACCGACATGCCCAGCCGGGCGATCGTCGACCCGGCACCCATCGCGCCGCGCGCCGCCCCGTGGCAGGCGGACGCAGAGAGCGTGGACCCGGTCACCTCCGAGCTCCTCGAGCGGGTCGCCGCCAAGGCCCTGGACCTGGGCCAACTCCCCGGAGCGTCGGACCCGGCGCTCCTCGCCGGAACCGACGAGGTCCGGCTCTCGCCGCGCATCCTGGCCAAGGCCGCCGAGCTGGGCCAGGACCCGCTCCGCATCTACGACTGGGTACGGAACAACGTCTCCTGGACCCCCTCCTGGGGCGCCAAGCAGTCCGCGGACGTGACCCTGGGCAGCCTCGAAGGCAACGCCTTCGACACGGCGAGCCTGTTGATCTCCCTGCTCCGCGCCTCGGGCATCCCGGCGCGCTACGTCCACGGCACCGTCGAGGTGCCCGCCGAGCGCTTCCTCTCCTGGGCCGGCGGCTTCGAATCGATCGACGCGGCGTGGGACTTCGTCGCCTCGGGCGGAGTGCCGATCGTCGGCGTGACCTCCGGCGGCCGGGTGACCAAGATGCGCATGGAGCACGTCTGGGTCGAGGCGGCCCTCGACTTCGAGCCCTCGAAGGGTGCCGTCAACCGGACGGCGGATACCTGGGTGCCCATGGACCCGAGCTTCGGGCAGAGCACCCAGCTCACGACGCCGGACTACGTGGCAGCGAGCGGCGTCGACCCGCTCGCGGTCTACGACGCCTACCTCTCGAGCGGCACGCGCAATGACGCCGAGGGCTGGGTCCAGGGCCTCGACCCCACCGTCCTCACCTCCGGCTTCGCCCTGGACGCGACCACCGGCCAGTCGATCACGGACTCGCTCCGGAGCTTCGTCGGCACGTCCTTCGCCCCGAGCGATCACGCAACGCTCGGCGAGCTCTTCGACGGCGAGCGGACTCAGGAGGAGGAGCGCCCGTTCGCGAGCCTCTCACTCCCCTACCAGCCGCTCGCCATCGGCGCCCGCTACGCGGCGATCCCGTCGTCGCTCCAGGCCAAGGCGACCTTCGGCTTCGGCACCGACATCCTGGGCGACCTGCTCGACTCGGTGACCCTGCCGCTCTCGCGGGTCAACAACGAGCGGGTGACGCTCTCCTTCACTTTCGCCAGCCTCGCCGACCACGACACCCTGGCGGCGTTTCTCCCCGATCCGACGACGGTGACGGGGCTCTCCGACCTGCCCCGGTCGATCCCGGCGTATCTCATCACCGTCGTCCCCCAGCTCCGGGTGGGCGAAGAGGTCGTGGGCTCGGGCGCGCCGCTTCGCCTCGGCGAGAGTATGACCTTGGCCTTCCGCGTCGACCTGCCCGGCGTCGGCCGCAGCAAGCTCTACACGGCGGACGTACCCGCCGGCTCCCACCTGGCGGTGGGCGTGGTCGCCGACAGCGTCGATCCCGGGCGCTTCGCCGAGATCTCCCGCCGGTTCGCGGAGGCCGAGGCGCTACTCCTGACCGGCACCCTGGACGACATCCTGGCCTATGCGCCGAACCTCACCAATCGCCTCGCCGGCGACATCTTCTGGGGCGGCATGCTGGAGTTCTTCGGCGAGCAACTCGCGGTGGGTGACCTCCTGGGGCTGGGCGCGGGGAACGGGCGGTCGACGCTTCTATCCGGCATCGGCACCTTCGGCTACCGGCCGGAGACCCGGTTCTTCTTCGGCCTGCCCCGCTCGATCGAGCTGGGAACGGTGGTGATGGACGTGCCGCACCTGCTCTACGCCGCCGAGGCGTCGAACGACGATCCGGCGGCCCGGAGGCTGCTCGCGCTCCAGATCGGCATGGTCGGCTCGGCCCTCGAGGGCGACGTGCCGGCCAACCTCTTCACCTTCGATCCGGCGGCGCCCGCGGCCGGCGCGTCGGCGGCCAACAACATCGGCCGGGCGCTCCGGGAGGGGCAGCGGATCTACCACATCGACTCGTCGAACCGGAGCGCCATCTCCCAGATCCACTTCGACGCCGACGCCGTGGCCGAGATCACCGCCGCGGTGGACGCGGGCTTCGACGTGGTCACCCACACGGACCTGCTACCGCTGCCGGGGACGGCCGCCGGCCAGAGCACCTCCGGCTACGTCATCACCGACCCGGCCACCGGCTTCGGCCTCTACCGCCTCGGCACCGGCGCCAACGGCGGCGTCAGCAACATCGCCGACGAGATGCTCCAGGACTGCGCGTACACCAACCGCCCGGAGTTCATCGACAACAACAACGACTGGGCACGCCACCAGATCACCCAGAAGTGCGCCGACCTCGCCCGCTCCCTCAAGGAGGAGGCGGCGCAGACCCAGGCCAAGAACTTCGAAACCAAGTTCGACACCATCAAGAACTTCCACGAGGTCTTCGCCAAGGTCCCGCTGGTGATCGCCGACTGCATCGTGGCCGGTGCCCCGGATCTGCTCTCCCAGTCGCTGGTGCTGGTCCGCTCGGCAGCGATCCAGCTCGCCTTCCAGGCGGCGCAGCAGCAGGTGACCGTCCTCGTCGACTTCTTGAAGGACGTGAGCGAAAAGCTCAAGGAGTTCGTCGAAAAGGTCCACTCCGCCTGCCTGGGGGAAGAGCCATGAGCCACCACGGCACCCTCCTGGGCAACCGCTTCCGGGCCGGCTCCGCGCCCGGACGGATCGTCAACGACTCGAAGCACGCAGGGCGGAGGAAGACGATGTCGAACGAAGGAACGAAACAGCACTCCCGAGCGCTGAGCTCCCGGATCGCCGTCGCGGCGCTGGCGCTCACGATGGCGTTCCTCGTGCCGGCCGGCGCTTTCGCCGCGGCGGCGGACGCGGTGCCGTGGCTCGCCGGCCAGGCCCAGGCCGACGGCAGCTACGCGGCTCCGGCCGACGTGGCGGCGCCGCTCCAGGCGACGGCGGAGACCCTCCGCACCTTCGCGGCCCTGGAGGAAACCTCCCAGCCGGGACAGCCGGCGGCCCTCGCGTTCTTGAACGCCGAGCGCTACTCGAACACCGAGCTGCTGGCGCGGCGGATCTTCGCCAACAGCGCGGCGGGCGGTGACCTCTCGCCGCTCGTGGCCTCGCTGCGCACGGCCCAGAACCGCGACGGCGGCTTCGGCGAAGGGCCCGGCTATCAGAGCACCGCCCTCGACACCGCCTGGGCCCTCGAAGCGCTGGCCGCCGCTGGCCAGGCGTCGTCCGCCGAGGCGGGCAACGCCGTCGCCTTCCTGCTCGTCACCCAGCAGGCCGACGGCTCCTGGTCGGACGCCCCGAGCACGCGAGCGGTCTACACCACTGCCCTCGCCACGGCGGCGCTCTCGAACCTGCGCCTGCGCTTCGACCTCTCGACGCCCCTCGATCGGGCGACCACCTACTTGCTGGGCGAGCGCCAGCCGGACGGCTCGATCGGCGAGACATTCGAGACCGCCCTCGCCCTCCTTGCCCTGGCGCCGGTGCGCTTCGACGTTACCAGCTACCGGGACGTGGTCGACTTCCTCACCGCCGCCCAGAGCCCGAACGGCTCCTGGGGGGATGACGTCTACACCACCGCCCTCGCCGTCCGCGCCCTGGTCGCGGCGGCGACGCCCGACATCCCGAACCCGACCCTCGGCGCCGTCGCCGGCCGCATCACCGACGCGGCCGACGGCACGCCGCTCGCCGGCGTCGTGATCACGCTCTCCGGCAGTGACAACCGCTCGGCGACGACGGCCACGGACGGCAGCTTCTCCATGGCCGACGTCCAGCCGGGCGACGTGAGCCTGACCGCGACACTTGCCGGGTACCACGGCGCGAGCGCCACCGGTACCGTCCAGGCGGGCCAGACCCTGACCGCCAACCTGGCGCTGACACCCCAGGAGCCGACCTCGCCGGTCACCCTCTTCGGCACGGTCGTCGACGCCGACACGCTCGCGCCGCTCGCCGGGGTGACGGTGAGCGTCAGCCACGATCCCGCGACCGCCACGACCGGCGCCGACGGGACGTTCCGTCTCGAGAATCTCCCGGCGGGCAGCTTCGGCGTGCACGTGGAGCTCGCCGGCTACCAGCCGCTCGACCTCTCGGTCTCCGCGCCGGGTGGCGGGTTGGTGGCAACCGGAACCCTGGCGCTCCGCAGCTCCACCTCGCCGCCGACCGGCCTCGGAGCCGCCGCCGGCACGGTCAGCGACGAGGCGACCGGCCAGCCGATCGAAGGCGCCACGGTGGCCCTCTCCGGCGCCGACAACCAGACGACCTCGACCGGTGCCGACGGCAGCTTCTCCTTCACCGGCCTCCAGCCCGGCCAGGTCACCCTGGCGGTGAGCGCCGCGGGCTACTACTCCGCCTCGGCCACGGGAACCGTGGTCGCCGACCAGACGCTCGCCGCGCTCATCCGGCTGCGCCAGCTCGACGGGCCGCAGACGGTGACGCTCGTCGGCACGGTGGTCGACGCCGGCACCTCGGCGCCTCTCGCCGGCGCGGTGATCGACGTCCTCGATCTCGGCTTCAGCACCACCGCCGGCGCCGACGGCTCGTTCGAGATCCCCGACCTGCCGGCCGGCACGCTGACGGTGGAGATCTCCTTCCCCGGGTACACCCCGGTCCGCCTGTCGATCTCGGCGCCCAACGGCGGCACCGCCTCCCTCGGCGTGGTCACCCTCGCCCCCGAGACGCCGCCGAGCGGCAACCAGAACCCGATCATCGCCTCCCAGGCTCCCACCACCGCGACCGTCGGCCGGACCTACGCCTACAACCCGGTGGCGAGCGACCCGGACGGCGACCCGATCGTCTTCGGGCTCTCGGCCTTCCCCAGCGGCATGACGATCAACCCGTCGACCGGGGCCATCCGCTGGATCCCGACCCTGGACCAGGCCGGTCAGGCCTCGTTCGTGCTGGTGGTGCTCGACGACCAGGGCGGCCGGGCCGAAGAGCCCGTCACCGTCCAGGTCGCGACGGGCGGCGGCCGGAGCTACGTCATCACCGACCTCGCGACCCTCGACACCTTCCGGATCCCCGAGGTGGTGCCGCAGAACTACGTGCTGGGCAGCTACATCTCCGGCGGCTCCCCGAGCTTCGTCAGTGGGTCACCGGCCTGCCCGCTCACCTGGTTCAGGGCCGGCAGCGACGTGGCCGGGGCCCTGGCGACCCTCGACCGGCGAGCCATCCAGCCGGCTCCCGGCCGTGACGTCCTGGTCGATCTGGCCGAGCCCTACGCCTCGGTCGTCGTCTTCCCCCAGATCGACCACGGTCCGCTGCCCCAGGAGGGAATCGAATACACCGTGTGGGGGGCCGACGCGCCGGACGCCCCCTTCCCGGACGGCTGGCGCCTGGGCACCCTGGTGACGATCTTCAGCAAGGGGTGGGTCGACGACCCGGCCTGCACCGGCGCCGAGACCGACGACGACACCGGTCTCTACACCTTCGGCACGGAGGCCTTCCGCTACATCCGGGTGCGCGCCGACTACTCGATCACGATCTTCAACAGCCCCTCATACACCTCGTGGCAGGGTGCCGGCGACGACGGAGGCGAGCCCGGCTGGCAGTCCTCGGAGGCGGAGATCGACGCCGTCGGCGGCATGGTCTGCCTCGACCCGCCGACCGCCGAAGCGGGGCCGGACCTCACCGCCCTGACCGGCGACGTCGTCCACTTCGACGCCACCGGCTCGGCGGGCGCCATCCGCACCTTCGGCTGGGACCTGGACGGCGACCACGAGATCGACCTCGCCGGAGCGGAGGCCGACTGGGTCTTCCCGGCGGAGATCGACACCGACGTCACGCTCCTCGTCGTCGACGAGCTCGGCTGTGTCGGCACCGACACCCTGCACCTGCAGGTGGCGCTGCGCCGGCCGCTACCGGACCTGACCGTCGACGCGGTGGACGGCGCTTTCTCCTCCATCGATTCTCAGAGCCTGGAGATCTCCGGGCAGATGGCGGTGACGGTCAGCAACGTCGGCAACCTGGGCGCCTCGGCGCCCGCCCTGGTGACCCTCTTCGAGGACGCCAACGACAACGCCCTCTTCGACGCCGGCCTGGACAACGACCTGGGCAGCGCGTCGATGCCGTCGCCGCTCGCCGAAGGGGCCCAGGACACCGTCTCGGTGCCGGTCTTCGGCCACGTCACCTTCCGGGACGCCCACATCCTGGCGATGGTCGACAGCGACCGCGCCCTCGACGAGCTGCGCGAGGACAACAACGTCGGCTCGACCGAGAGCGCCTGCCGCTTCGAGCCGCCTCCCGCCGGACAGCTCGATCTCGCGCTCCAGTGGAAGTGGAGCGGACCGAGCGCCGACCCGAGCAAGTCCCACGTCCTCGGACCGGTGGTCGTCGGCCAGCTCACGGACGACAACGGCGACGGGCGGATCGACGACCGTGACGTGCCGGACCTGGTCTTCCCGTCGGGTGCTGCGTCGACCCGGTCCTCCGTGACCTACCTCAACGCCGTCAGCGGCGACGACGGCCACGAGATCTGGAGCCGCTCCGACCTCAACGTCACCCACCGGGGGAGCGCCGCCCTGGGCGACATCGACGGCGACGGCATCGTCGAGATCGTCATCTCGGACAAAACCCGCTCGAACCTCATCGCCCTCGAGCACGACGGCACCCTGAAATGGACCGCCCCCACCGGACCGCGCTACTCCAACCTGTGGGTCGCCGACGGTCTGGTCATCGTCGACCTCGACAAGGACGGGCTGCCGGAGATCGTTCAGGGCCGGCGGGCGTTCGCCCACGACGGCACTCCGCTGTGGACCGGCACCAAGGACCGCGGCGGCACCATCAACCCCTCCGGTTGGGGCTACGCATCGATCGCGGCGGACGTGGATCTCACCGGCGGCACGGAGGTGATCGCCGGCCGCACCCTCTACGACGCCCAGGGCAACGTCGTCTGGCACCGCTCCGACCTGGCGAGCGACGGCTACAACGCGGTCGGTAACTTCGACACCGACGACGAGGCCGAGATCGTCCTCGTCGCGAGCGGCAGGGTCTACCTCCTCAACCACGACGGCAGCACCAAGTGGGGACCGGTTTCGCTGCCCTCCGGCGGCCGTGGGGGCCCGCCCACCGTGGCGGACTTCGACGGTGACGGCGAGCCCGAGATCGGCGTCGCCGGCGCCAGCCGCTATACGGTGTTCGAGACCGACGGCACGGTCAAGTGGACCTCGCCGACCCAGGACCGCAGCTCCAACCTGACCGGCTCGTCGGTCTTCGACTTCGAGGCCGACGGACGGGCGGAGGTGCTCTACGCCGACGAGACGACCTTCCGCATCTACGACGGCACCAGCGGCACCGTGCTGGCGGCGATCCACAACACCTCGGTCACGACCCTCGAGTACCCGAACGTGGTCGACATCGACAACGACGGCGCGGCGGAGATCATCCTCCCCGCGAACGGCTACGGCTCCAACCCGACGAGCGGCGTCCGGGTTTACGAGGCCGCGGCGGGCGGCTGGGCGCCGACCCGCGGGTGGTGGAACCAGCACAGCTACCACATCACCAACATCGCGGACGATGGCCGGGTCCCCGCGGCCGAGCCACCGAGCTGGCTGACCCACAACACCTACCGGCTGAACGCCTTCCTCGACCGCGACCCGACGGCGAGCCCGGACCTCTCCGCGTCGTTCCTGCGCATCGTCGAAGGGGCGCCGGGCGATCCGGCGGAGCTCGTCGTCCGCATCGGCAACGGCGGCGCCGCGACCTCCCCCGAGGGGGTTTCGGTCGCCTTCTACGAGGGCGATCCGGCGAGCGGTGGACGCCTGCTCGGCACGGTGCCCCTGGCGCCTCTCGCCCCCGGCGCGTACGTGGACGTCTCCCTCGCCGTCGACAGCCTGTCGGGCACGGCGGACGTCTGGGCGGTCGTCGACCCGTCGGACGACGTCGCCGAGTGCAACGAGTCCAACAACGCGACCCGGACCGCCGGGGACGCCCGGGCGACCGCGGCGCGCATCGCCGTCGCGACGGACGCACCGTTCTATCCCCCCGCGGCTCCGGTCGAGCTGCGCTCGACGGTGACGAACCCGTCCGGCCTCGCCGGCGAGTTCCAGGTGGCGCTCCACATCGAGGACGCCGACGGAGCCCTCGTCGCCACCTTCGCGCCTCGGACCACCGGGCTGCTACCCGGCATGGACGCCGTCACGCTCGTCGAGCCGTGGAACACGGCGGACTTCCGGACCGGCACCTACACGCTGGTCGGGACGGTCTCCACCCTGGACGGCCTGCTCCTCGACTCCGCGAGCGCGCCGTTCGAGATCCGCTCCTCCGACACCGGAGCTCCGGCGGCCGACCTGCGGGTCACGACCGACCGGCCCGTCTACCACACCAGCGACCTGGTGCAGATCCTCTCGGTCGCCACCAACCTCACCACCAACCGCTCGATCGACGACGCGGTGCTCCGGCTCGAGGTGACCTCACCGACCGGACAGGTCGTGCTCTCGACCGAGATCAGTCTCGGCCAGCTCGCCCCGCGCACGGTCCGCAGCCACGACGACGACCTCGTCCTCGACGGCGCGGCGATCGGCACCTACTCGGTCACGGCGACGCTCCACGACGGCACGGCCGGAGAGACCCTGGCGCAGGATCAGACCCTCTTCCGCGTCGAGGAGAACCCGGCCCTCTCCCTGGGCGGCGAGGTGACGGCACTGCTGCCGGAGCTCTTCGTCGGCGACGACCAGACCTGCACCGCGCACCTCACCAACGGCGGCACGCTGCCGTTCACGGCGCTCGACGTGGAGATCCTCCTGGTCGGCATCGAGAGCGAGCAGGTGCTGGCGAGCGAGGGCTTCACCATCGACCTGGCGGTCGGCCCGATCGGCCCGATCGGCCCGATCGGCCCGATCGGCCCGGTCGGTGACGCCACGACGCTCGAGTCCATCTTCGCCACCCGGGGCCTCGACCCGGCAGACTACGCCTGCGTGCTCCGGGCCCGGACCGGCGAAGGAGCGGACGGCTGGCAGGTGCTCGACGCCGATCCGTTCCACCTCGCCGAGCCGCCGATCAAGATCGACGGCGATCTTCGTGTCGGCAGCCGGGGACGACTCCTCGCCCTCGCCGCCTGGGGCTGCGCCGACCAGGCCGCCGGCTCCGGCGACGAGCAGCGCGCCTACCTGCGCCAGGTGCTCGACGCCGGGGGCTGGTCCTACACGCTGGTCGCCTCGCCCGCCGAGTTCGTCGACGAGCTCCGGACCGGCGGCTACGCCCTCTACGCCCTCTTCGGCCCGACCCGCGACGACCAGCGCACGCCGGGCAACGGCTGCGTGGGTCTCGGCGGCGGCCTCCTCTCGAAGCAGGCGGCCCGCGAGCTGCGGGAGGCGGTCTACCGGGGCGAGGGCCTGGTGGTCGCCGGCTACAAGGAGAGCCGGATCAACGACCTCGAGGACGCCCTGGGGCTCCGGATCAAGGCGGGCGGCAAGCAGCCGGCCGGGTTCGACCTCTACCCCTCGCCGGTCCATCCGGGCGGCAGCGTGGACTTCGACCCGCGGGTCGACTGGCACCGGCTGGAGCTCGCAGGTGCGACCGCGATCGGTGACTTCCGCCCGAGCGGCGGCCCGGTCGCCGCCACCTTCGGCTACGGTGCCGGGCGGTCGGTGACGATCGGCTTCGACCTGCTCACCCAGGGCAGGCTCGCCGGCCTCGACAGCCTGTTCAGCGAGCTCCTCCTCGGAGCCCTGGACTGGGCGCACCCGCAAAGCCTGGTGACCCGCTCCGGCGGCGTCCTGCCGGTCCACGTCGAGCTGGTGAACCAGGGGATCGCGACCCCGGGCCGCGTCATCCTGGAGCTCCCGGACGGCGTCTCGGTCGTCGACGCGGGCGGCGCCTCGATCGGCCCGGACGGCGAGCTGATCTGGCCGTTCGACCTGGCGGAGGAGGAGACCGTGGACTTCGACGCCTGGCTGCGCCTGCCCACGGGGCCGGCATCGGTCGAGCTTGCGGCGCGGATCGAGACCGGCATCGACCCGGACTGGGTGGAGCACGACGTCCTCACCCTCTCCGTCGAGGTCCCCGAACGTCCGACATCCGCCGCCATGGCAATCCTGGTCGACGACGCCCTCGCCCTGGGCCTGACGGACGCCGACTACGTGGCAGTCCGAAGCGCCCTCGACGAGGCCGCCGTGGACCTCGACAACGGCGACCCGGCGAGCGCCCTCGCCACCCTCGTCGACGCGACGGACGAGCTCCTCGGAGTGTCGACGCCGGAGGGCATGGGCGTCCGGATCGGAGTCGACGAGCTCCTGCTCGACGTCAGCCGAGGGGTCCCGTACAGCCTTTCGAACGGCGGAGTGTGAGCATGTGAGCCCGGGCGGAGCCTCCTCCGCCCGGGCCGTTCGACCGGTTCCGGCGCCGAGGCGCCGTCCACCCTCGGCAGTCCTTCGGCCTCTCACCTCCCACCTCCGCAAGGCCCGATCGATCAGGGCCGCGCGATCCGCTCGGCCCCTCTCCCGAGCGCACCGAAACATATTGCAAGAGAGCTATTCGCGAAAACGTTTACTGCCCGGCGATCGCAACCGAAACAATTTCACCCTCACAGTCATAAGGAGTGTGTGCACCTTCCGGACATGGCAAATACTTGATCATTGCGATCACAAATAGCGAGAGCCCCGAGCACGATGCGAAAGATTCTGCCGATCGTCCTGTTCTCCGTCTCCTTCTGCTGGACCGGTAGCGCTCGAGCATACGAGCTGGTCGAAGTGTTGAGCGGTGACGCCATCTTGGTGAAAGAAGACTTCGCGAAGGTCCGCCTCGAGCTCGCCGGAGTCTGGGTGCCGACGCCCCCCGGGCGTGGGATCGAGGCCCAGTACATGGGCGCCGAAGCACGCAAGTTCGTGGAGGAGATCCTCCTCTCCACGCCGGCCTACATCAAAGAGGTCGAGCCTCCGCAACCCGGCGCCAGCTCGCGGCAGGTGAGGATTCGGGTCGGCGAAGATGGGGATCTCGACCTGGCCGTGCTGCTGGCGGACGCGGGCCTGGGGCTGGTGGTCCGAACCGACCCCACGGACGCGGACCACATCGAGGCCATCTACCAGGCCGAGCGGAATGCGCGGCGCGGACACCGGGGAATGCACGACGGCGGCTACCGGGACTTCGAAGCGCACGTCCGCCAGACCGAGCTCGATCTGGGAGTGGGCGTGATCGCGGCCCAAAGCCCCTCTGGCAGGCGAAGTGGCATCCGGCGCTACCTCGCGAACCGCAGGGCCTCGATCAACAGCAGCGCGAAGGAGGAACCTCGGTTCGGCATCCACGAGACCGGGGTCGATGCGATCCACGACTGGGGCAGCCGCATGGGCCTACCCCCCGAGCGATCGACCCGCGGACACTGAGGAAGCACGTCATCGGCGCGCGGCAGCCGAACGGCGTGCCAGTCCCTCGGAGGAGCACCTCGAACGACACTGCGCGCAATCGCGCGCCATGCGGCTACAGCGGGATCTCCTGCCCGTCCTCCGCCACCTCGAAGCCGGCCCGCTCGATGGCGCGATGTTCCGGGCTCTCCGCCTCGAGCGCCGGGTTCGAGTGGTTGAGGTGGGTGAAGAGGACCCGGAGCGCGCCGGAGCGGACCGTTGCGCCGAAGCGCGCGAGGCTGTCGGTGATCAGCGGGTGCCCGATCTCGCTCACCTTCCTGCCCGGCAGCTCGTCCGCCGAGTAGAAGGTGCCGTCCAGGAGGGCCACGTCGACGCCGCCCAGGGTGTCGGCGAGCCGGTCACCCCAGGCGTCCCAGGAGTCGGTGTCGGGCACGAAGAGGATGGTCGCGCGCAGGCCCTCCACCCGGAAGCCCAGGGTGTCCGCGTACTCGTCCCGATGGGGCGCCACCACCGGCCGGACCACGACGCCGTCGCCGAGCTCGACCGCGGTCCCGTCCGGGCCCTGTCCCGGCAATGAACCGTCGAGCTCCCGGAGCGCGATGTTGCCCAGGGAGACGAGCTGGCTCCAGGGACCGTTCTCCCGCAGGAAACGGGCCATGCGAGGCGTCGCCCAGACGGGGAGCCCCCGCGTGTGGACCGCCTCGTAGCCGAAGTAGGCGAGCCCCAGGTAGTGGCCGATGTGGGCATGGGTCAGGAACACACCGTCGACCGGCGCCCGGTCCACCCGCCCGGCCGGCCCGTTCCGGACATCGGCCAGCGCCGCGAGCTGCTCGGGCAGATCGGGGGTGGCGTCGATCAGGAACACCCGGCCGCTCTCCGGCAGCACCACCGCCAGGCTCGCCACCCGGCGGGCGAGGCGCGGGTCCCGTCGTGCCGCCTCGCACCGGTCGCAGGAACAGGCCGCGTGGGGCAGCCCGCCGTCCTGGGCCGTTCCCAGAATGCGCACGAAGGGGCCGGGAGGAGCCTGCCCCGGATCGGTTCGAGCCCCGCCGCCCTCCGGGGCACCACCTCCCTGTCTGGCGCAGCCGAGCCCCAGGGAAATGGCCACGACGGCCAGCGCGACGAGCAGGACATGTGGTGCACGACGGAACATGGGCGATCTCCGGGAGAATCGGCCCATCATAGCCGGAGTCGCACATCTTCATCTCCCCACGGCAGGGACTGCACAAACCCGGATGATCCCACCGGAACCACCCATTCGGGTGGCTCCGGATCTCATATTTTGTGATATTTAAGACCTCAATACCCAGCCGTATCGGGGGACGCCGGCCGCGCTCTCCCGCGCCCCGCCTCCGGCCGCTCTCCCCCAAACCGCGGCGCGGGAAGGAGGCTGACTCGATGTTCCGGTCAGGAAGTCCTCTCGGATTCTCCCTCGCCATCCGTTCACTCCCGCTTCTCCTCGTCACCCTTCCGATCGCGCTCGCCGGAGGCGCGGCTCACGCCGCGACGGTCACCCTTCAACCTTCGGCCGATACGACGATCTACCAGGGCGTCGATCCGGTGTCGCTCGAGAGCTTCGAAGACAACAGTTGCGGTGGTGGGCCGGACGCGTTTGCCGGCGTCACCAACGACGCCTTCGTACGACGCGCCCTCCTGCTCTTCGATGTCGCCGGCTCCATCCCGACCGGCGCCCTGATCCAGAGCGTCACCCTGAGCATCGACGTCAACCGCTCCGGGGACAACCAGAACGCCACCATGACCCTCCACCGGCTTCAGCGTTCCTGGGGAGAGGGCACCAACGATTGCTCGCCGATTCGCGGCGGCGGCCAGGGGATCGACGCCACGGTCGGCGACGCCACCTGGCTCGACGCCATGTTCCAGCAAGCGCCCTGGGCGAGCCCCGGCGCCGACTTCGGTGCGGCCAGCGCGTCCGCTGCGATCGGCACCCGCGGCGTCTACACCTGGGACAGCGCCACCAACCCGGCCATGGTCGCCGACGTCCAGTCCTGGCTCGATCTGCCCGCCTCGAACTTCGGCTGGGTCATCGTCGGCGACGAGGCCCGGACCTCGACCACCCGCAGGTTCAACACCCGGGAGGGCACCTCGCCGCCCACGCTGACGATCGACTTCACGGCCACCGATGCCTTCGCCTGCTGCTTCCCGAGCGGCGCCTGCTCGGTCACCGACCCGTTGAGCTGCGACTCCCAGGGCGGCATCCCGGACACCGAAGTGGACACCTGCTCCCCCAACCCCTGCCCCCAGCCCATCGGTGCCTGCTGCAACTCTGACGAGACCTGCTCCGACGGGCTCGACCGGCTGACCTGCGAGGCTGGAGGCGGGGCCTTCCAGGGCGCGGCGAGCCTCTGCTCCGACAACGGGGTCGACTGCGGCCTGACGCCGTTCGCCGATGCGCTGCCACTGCCGGCAGTGCTCCAGCCCGTGGGCACCCGCTCGGACGGCGCCGAACAGTACGAGGTGCGGGTCGCGGAGGTGGCCCAGAACCTCCACAGCGAGCTCCCCAACACCGATGTCTGGGTCTACGACGGCAGCTTCCCCGGCCCCACCATCGAGGCCCGGTCCGGCGTTCCGATCGAGGTGACCTACATCAACGACCTGCCGAACACCGGCAACCGCCGGGGCGGCCACTACCTGGAGGTCGACCGGTGCGCCCACGGTCCGAGCTACTGGCAGGACACCGCGCGCGTGGTGACCCACCTCCATGGAGGGCACACCCAGGCCCGCTTCGACGGTCAGCCCGAGTACCACCTCATGCCCGGCGAGATGGACGTCTACGAGTACTCGAACGCCCAGCTCCCGGCGACCCTCTGGTACCACGACCACGCGCTCGGCATCACCCGGCTCAACGTCTACATGGGGCTCGCCGGCTTCTACCTGATCCGCGACCCGTTCGAGGAGGGCCTCGGCCTGCCGGCGGACAGCTACGAGATCCCGCTCGTGATCCAGGACCGGGAGTTCAACGCCGACGGGAGCTTCTTCTACCCGCCGACGATCCAGGACGCCTTCTTCGGCGACAAGGTCCTGGTCAACGGCAAGGTCTGGCCATTCCTCACCGTCGATCGGGGCAAGTACCGCTTCCGCATTCTGAACGGCTCCCAGGCGCGCACCTACCGTCTGCGGCTCGAGAACCTGGCGGACCCGACCCAGACGATCCCGTTCGAGCTGATCGGTACCGACGGCGGTCTCGTGAGCGCTCCGCTCACCCTGGCGGAGGTCTCGCTCGTGCCGGCCGAGCGGCTGGACGTGGTCGTCGACTTCGAGGGCTTCGCCCCCGGGACCGAGATCGTCCTCAGAAACGACGAGCTCACACCCCCGCGGGTACCGAACGTGATGAAGCTCGTCGTCGGCAACCAGACCGGGTTCACCGGAGCGCTGCCCCCCACGCTCCGCACGGTCGATCCGATCCCCGAATCGGAAGCCACGGCCACCCGGCGGTTCAGGCTCATCCGCGTCGCCGAGCCCTGTGCCGGAGGCGAGTGGCTGATCCAATCCTTCAACGCCCAAGGAGCCGTTATCGGCGAGCACTGGGACGACATCACCGAGCTGCCGATCCTCGGCACGACCGAGATCTGGGAATTCGAAAACCCCACCAACCTGATGCACCCGATGCACGTCCACCTGGTCCAGTTCCAGGTGCTCGACCGCCTCGACCTCGCCACCGGAGCCTCTCTCGGCCTCGAGCCCTGGGAGACAAATACCTGGAAGGACACGGTACGCGCCGACCCCGGCACCCTGACCCGCGTCATCATGCGCTTCGAGGACTACCCGGGGAGGTTCCCGTACCATTGCCACCTGCTCGACCATGAAGACCACGAGATGATGCGGCAGTTCCAGGCCACCCATGACCCGGCCGGCTGTGACGGCGACGGCGTCTGCGAGGTGGGCGAGGACTGCGTCTCGTGCAGCGACTGCGGCCTGGTGAGCGGAGCTTTCTGCGGCAACGGGCTGTGCGAGATCGGCGACGGCGAAGACTGCCTCTCCTGCGCCACGGACTGCGCCGGCAAACAGAAAGGCGGAGCCCGGAACCAGTTCTGCTGTGGCAACGGGGGCGGCACCAACCCGATCCTCCGCTGCGGCTACGACACGGACGGCTTCACCCTCCTCGACGACCGCTGTACCACGGAGGGCTTCTTCTGCCGGATAGCGCCCCGTGTCACCGCCTGCTGTGGCGACGCCCTGTGCGAAGGCCAGGAGACGGAGGCCAACTGTGCGGCCGACTGCACGCCCCAGGGCGGAGGCGGGTGCGTGCCCGAGAGCACCAAGGAAAAGGGACCGAAGTGCTCGGACGGCGTCGACAACGACTGCGACGGCCTGATCGACACCGCCGACCCGGACTGCTGAGAGCCACGGGGCCCCACCGTCGGACGCATCGGGCGTGGGGCCCCGTCGCCTTCAGGATCAGCATCGGCAGGGTCGTCACCGCGTTCGATGGCGTAGATGGCGCTCGACCGCCGCTCGGCGCCTCCCCTTCCATCGACAGGAAGATGAGACAGAATGCGGCCCGATGAAGATCCTCGCCCTCCCCGGACTCGACGGTACCGGTGACCTCTTCCGCTGGTTCGCCGACGGCGCCCCCGACCCCTTCACCGTGGAGGTGGTCCGGTATCCGCCCGACCTGCAGAGCGGCGTCCTCGACTACGCGAGCCACCTGGACTTCGCCCGCCGGTACCTGCCCTCGGACGGCCCGTACCTGCTCCTGGGCGAATCGTTCTCCGGGCCGGTCGCCGTGCGCCTGGCCGCCGAGGCGCCGCCCGGCTTGGCGGGGGTCGTCCTCTGCAACACCTTCGTCCGCTCACCCTCCTGGTCAGGCTTCAGCCACCTGCCGTGGGAGCTCCTGTTCGAGCGGCCGGTCCCGACACACGTGGTGCGCCGCCGGCTTGCCGGCACCGACACGACACGGGAGATCGTGGCGGCGGTGCGCGAGGTCACCCGCAAGGTCGAGCCCGCCGTCCGGGCGGCACGGATGCGGGCGGCCCTGACCGTCGACGCCCGGGACGCTTTCGCCCGGGTCGAAGCCCCCGTCCTCTACCTCCGCGGCACCCGGGACCGCCTGGTCCGGGGCTGGTGCCTGCGCACCGTCCTGAAGCTCAAGCCGGAGACGGCCGTCGCCAAGATCGACGCCCCCCACATGCTCCTCCAGATCGCCCCGGACGACGCCTGGACGGCGATCGGGGCGTTCCTGGGGAGTGTCACCGTAGAGTGAAGGGCCGGACCCCGAAGTGCCTGGCGCCCGCCTGCGCCTGCGGCGGCCAGGCTCGCCGAGTCAGTACGGAGATCCAACGTTAACCCGTGTGTAAACCATAGAAAAGGGCCGGCGCAGAATCCGCCGGCCCTTACCGAAACCTCCGCCATGCGAAGGGCTCAAGGCATGAACACCAGCTCACACTTCTTTTCCTTCTCTCCTTCGCACGCGTCGAGCTTGCCTGCACCGCCGTCCACGATGTCATAGCCGGGACCGCCCGCGACCTCGTCCGCTCCTTCTTCGCCGAACTCCATATCGTCATCGCTCTGACCGACGAGTGAATCATCGCCGTTGCCGCCGTACATCAGGTCCTGGCCCGACCCGCCGTACATGCCCGCCCGGTCACCGCTTGGGAGCGTGAGATCCCAGTCGTCGTCGCCATCCTCGCCGTACATCTCGTCGCTGCCGCCGCCGCCCTGCAGACGGTCCGTGCCGGGGCCGCCGAGGAGCAGGTTGTCCCCATTGCCCCCCTGGATCATGTCAAAGCCCGGGCCTCCATCGACGGTGTCGGCGCCGTCACCCCCGCAGAGGACGTCATGACCGTTGCCGCCGGAGATTTGGTCATCGCCGCCGAGCCCCCAGATGACGTCCCCCGAGAAATTGACGTCATCCGCCCCCACCAGGACGTCATCGCCTGCCGTTCCGACGATGGCGTAGTAATTCAGGCCGTTGATGACGACCGTGTCGCCGGTCACGAAACTGCCGGGCCCCTCGTTGCATGCGGAGCGTCCATACTGGAAGGCTTGGGGCAGGGCGGGTAAAGACACCAGGACCAGAAGGCCAATCGCCATACTCATCACAGAAAGAGCTTTCTTCATGGTCGCTTCTTCCTTTCGCTTATTCAGCTTGAATGTGAAACGCGTACTTCCCAATTCTTATACCCAATAGTTCCTTTCGCCTACCTGAAAAGCTCGCCTCCTTTCGTCTCACCAGGTCCGCACAAGCAAGCTCCGATCAGTGCACGGACCCGCATGATCGAGTCGAAAAGTCAATTCACTATGAACGTGCCGGGCGGCTACGGGTCGTGACAAGGACTCCTCCAGAATCGCCCTTGGGGGACGCGAAGTCCTACGACCCCTCCTGCTGTCAGGACGACCCGACCGAAACTCTCCTGCCCCCTCGATCAGCCATCCACTGCAAACGCCCATGAGAATCCTCGCCCTCCCCGGCCTCGACGGCACCGGCGACCTCTTCCGCTGGTTCGCCGACTGCGCACCTGACGGCATGGCCGTCGAAACGGTCACCTACCCGGCCACCCGGGCAAGCGGCATCCTCGACTACCCGAGCCACCTGGCCTTCGCCCGCCGACACCTGCCCTCGGACGGGCCGTTCCTGCTCCTGGGCGAATCCTTCTCCGGCCCGGTGGCGGTCCGCCTCGCCGCCGAGGCACCGCCCGGCCTCGCGGGCGTCGTCCTCTGCAACACCTTCGTCCGCTCGCCCTCCTGGTCCGGCTTCAGCCGCTTGCCGTGGCAGCACCTGTTCAGGCGGCCGGTGCCGACGCACGTGGTGCGCCGCAGGCTTGCCGGCACCGACACGACACGGGAGATCGTCACGGCGGTTCGTGAGGTGACCGCCAAGGTCGAGCCCGCCGTCCGGGCAGCGCGGATGAAGGCGGCCCTGACCGTCGACGCCCGGGACGCCTTCTCCCGGGTCGAAGCCCCCGTCCTCTACCTGCTCGGTACCCGGGACCGCCTGGTCCGGGGCTGGTGCCTCCGCACAGTCCTCTCCGTCAAGCCCGAGACCATGGTGGCCAAGATCGACGCCCCCCACATGCTCCTCCAGATCGCCCCGGACGAGGCGTGGAAAGCGATCGGGGCGTTCGTGGACGGGTGGCAGAGCGCGTGACGCCCCGCCCGGGCCTCAGCGTGCCTGGGACCCGCACCTGAAGAGCCTGGTACGTGGCCGGATCTGCTCGCGAACGAGCACCGCGCAGAAGCAGCCAAACCGGACGAAACAGCTATCTTGAACATTTGTGCTATTCTGGCGACACGATGAAACAGGGCGCCAGGTCACCCCGCACCTTCCGCAAGCACACCGGCGAGCTCGTCGACATGCCGGAAGTCTCCGCGACTCAAGCGAAGAACACCTTCGGCGAAGTCCTGGAGCGCCTGGCCACGGTCGGCGCCATCTCGATCACCCGTCACGACAAGCCGAAGGCCGTGCTTCTGACGTTGGAGGAGTTCGAAGCCCTCCGCAGAGAGCGCTCCGAGACCCTCGACGAGCTGAGCGCCCGGTTCGACAGTCTGCTCGAAGGCATGCAGACACCGGCGGCGAGGGGAGGCATGGAGGCCGCGTTCGACGCCTCCCCGGACGAGCTGGGTCGGGCCGCGGTCGAGGAGGCCCAACGCGACCGAGACGACTGAGCGCCCGTGAGTCGACCACGGATCTATGTGCTCGCCGGGGTGAACGGCGCCGGGAAGAGCAGCATCGGCGGCGCCACCTTTCGGTCTCGAGGAGCCGACTACTTCAACCCCGATGAGGTCGCCCGTGACCTGAGGGCCGAGAGACCAGCCCTGGCTCAGCGACAGGCCAACGGAGCCGCCTGGCAGATCGGCCGCGGGCTCCTCGAGCGGGCGATCCGAGACCGTCTCGACTTCGCGTTCGAGACCACGCTCGGCGGAGCCACGATCACCCGGCTGCTGGAACAGGCGGCCGAGAGCGGAACCGACATCTTCATCTGGTACGTCGGCCTCGCGACGCCCGAGCTTCACATCGAACGCGTCACCGCCCGCGTCGAGCGCGGCGGCCACCCCATCCCGGAGGAAGACATCCGACGGCGCTGGGACCACAGCCGGCTCAACCTCATCCGCCTCCTGCCTCACCTCCGAGAGCTGAAGGTCTTCGACAACACCGCGGAGGCCGACCCTGCCGCGGGCGAGCCACCCAAGCCCCGACTCATCCTGCACGTCAAGAAAGGCCAGATCGCCGGCCCGTCCGACCTGACCCGGACACCCGAGTGGGCCAAACCGATCGTGGCCGCCGCGCTCGAGCAGAGCCGGAGCTGAATCGCACCGGCGATCGGCAAGTGGCCTCTCCCGGTCGACTTTCGGGGACGTGCAAACCTCGACGAGCGCCTCTATTCACGTGGCACCCACCTACAAAACTTGGTCGCTGGCTGCTGATCTCCCCCTTGACAGCTCTCATTCGCCACGTACAATAGGCTCGTTGTACAGCAATTTTGTTGTGCAACGAGTCCGTTGGCGGGAGACACAGCATGGTAAGGAACCTCATCGGCGCACCGGTCAGAGGCTCTGACTTCTTCGACCGCTCCCGAGAGCAGCAAGAGCTTTGGGACTACCTGCACCGGGACCATGTTCTCTTGCTGGCCCCGAGAAGGGTCGGCAAGACGTCGCTCATGCAGCGGCTTGCGGCCGAGGGACCGACGAAAGGGATCCACGCCGTCTACTGCAGCGCCGCGGATGCTCCCGACGAGCTGCGGTTCATCGAGCTCCTGCTCACCTCGATCGCCGGATCGGAGGAGGGAGCGAACGCGCTCCATGCGCTGAAGAAGAGCCCCGTCGGGAAGTTCCTCAGGAAGGTCAAGAGGATCAATGTCGGCGGCTTCGGGTTTGAGCTCGATGCCAGCCTGGAGGACTGGGCGGCGATCGGTGAAGCGCTGACTGAGAGCGGTCACGCAAATTGATGGCACAGTGTTCACGGTTCTCGATGGGAATCGGGTTGGTGGATCTGTGTGCGTCCAGGCCCGATGAGTCTGTAGTGGAGGTAGTCGAGGTATGCGGGCTCGATG
>Ga0210123_1000057_pt1 | contig 66009 bp, 71 predicted proteins | sample Muzzi_PWB_D2_FD_185535 | JGI IMG/M metagenome (GOLD analysis project Ga0210123, IMG submission 185535) | Wetland microbial communities from San Francisco Bay, California, USA, that impact long-term carbon sequestration - Muzzi_PWB_D2 (SPAdes) | ecosystem: Environmental > Aquatic > Marine >... | reverse complement strand
CCTTGATTTCCTCCCTTGAAAATTATATCTTGTGCACAGATTTTTCTCCAAAGGATTTTGTGGTAAGTTTGTGTATTTATACAGATAGTACATACGTGTGGAATTCTCTAGTTGAAACCAAAGGCGAAATACTAACATCTCCAGGCGAATATACAGGGTGGATGAAGAGATGGAGTGAAAACAATTGGTCGAATCCTCCTCAAAAGAATGTAAAACTTTTTCAAAGGCTAGACAATACCTTACAACTTGTTCTAAAAGAGGGGCTTTCGGTACAAGTGAACTGGGTCAAGGGTCATAGCGGCGTGATTGGAAACGAGGTGGCTGACCAGTTGGCAACTCTTGGAAGAGAAAAGATCTAGTATATTCTTAATATGGAACATTTTCAATGGTATAAAACTCACGTCAATTATCCTCCTAAAGATTGTGTAACTCCAAATCTTCCAGGAAATTGCCAACAGTGGGGATACGAACCAAGACGTCCAAATCCAGGCGGTCTTGCATTCACCGTGTATGATTATCCATATCCTAGAAGGTATAATGCACCTCTTATGCACCCTGGAAGGGGGTGGACAAGATATAATACAACGGGGAGGTTTCTATGAGGTCACATTTTATTTATCATCCAATGATGATAAATCCCCCAGTTTATTTTACTCACTTTCTTCATCTGATCCCAAGCTTATATCCTCACTTTCTTCATCTGATCCCAAGCTTATATCCTCACTTTCTTCCATGGTAATCTCCTCTCCATCTGAAGATTCATCCCCACCCGTTTCAGATTCTTCCTCGGTCTCATCATCTTGGTTGGAGGAACCCTCCTCCTCTGTTTCATCCTCTTCTATAAAATCTTCTATTGGTTCATTCTCCTCCTCTCCAAGAAAAACCACCCATTCCATCAGGGATAAATGCATCTTCTTTAAATGATTTAACAAAACCATCTTTTTCAACTCATCGGTTGCCTTTTTCTTGGGAGGTTTTTCTGCTAGTTTTTCGAGGAGTTCCTTGTAAAGAATCACATCTTTATTACCCCCCAAAGAAGATAATTGCCCTTCTACAAATTCCAATCTTTCAACAAGTTTTTTCAAACTCTTGTACTTGGCGATCTTCTTGTTGGATTCATACCCTTTCAGCTCTGTTTCTTCTTGGTCGGATAAGAGTCTTTTTTCACTTGCTTTAATCAACTCTTCATACCGTGATATAAGCTTAGTTTTTTGCAGTCTGTTGATGTTTTTCAGAGGTTTTTTATACCATATTTTATCAGATTCGTCCAACAGATCAACATAATCTTTGACCTGTTTTTCAGATAATAGTTGTTCTATCCGTTTCTCTATCTCCATGTTCAAAATCTTCCTCTCCTTGTCAAAATATTCATCGACGTCGTGTTTGATCTGTTCTCTGATTGAAGCTTTCTTCTCATTGAGAATTTCCTTCCTCTCTTTGGGGGTGATGACGTTATCTATTCTGGATTTGAGAAACTTGTATTCCTTCAACGAGTCTGGTTTTTTAAGTTTGCTTCTTTCCGATGGACGTTTTTCCAGATATTTTCTAAGCCTGGAATCTTGTTTTAGCATTTTATCTAATTCTTGCTTGTATTCTGGAACTTCAAAGGTCATGCCAATCTCTTCATCCAGAGCCTCGTTGTAGGCGAATTCATCAACAAGTTTTTTAAGGGGGAGATCGGGGTTTATAATCTTTACTTTTTTCAGAAGATGTATGATTTTTTCTCGTTCATCTGACTGCTCCATAATAATCTCGTCTATAGAGGATGTGGAAGATTCTGAAATCATTTCTGGAATTTGGTTGAAAATATCTTCAGGTTCTTTACAACCTTCTGTAAGAAATTTAATAGGAGCCGCAACATAACGAAGAACATCCAGGTCGAGACAATCTGTTTTGGTGTACACCTTGAAATAATTCTTGATTATTGGAGAACATTCTGTATTTGAAAAATCAAAAATATACAAGTTCGTGTGTTCACCTGGTTTTATGTCTTCAAAAGTGAATATCTCTCCAAGATTGTTATAGACGTTATGTTTGGGCTCAACAATATATTCTCTAGAAGATTTTTCCCAGGATGATCCATTTATCCATATATATGGAAGTTCAACCCAAAAACCTACAAGTAGATCGTAATCTGTCATTAGAACTTGACAAGAAATTCTAAAGAGTTTCTTTATCATTTTTTCTTAAACTGAGGTGAAGAAAGAGTAAAGACTTTATTAAAGGGGAGGATGAATATGATGTATTCTGACATCTTATCATATCTCGTGATTGTTTGTTCAGACGAGGTTTTGAACAACCTTTTTCTTGTAAATAAGATGTTCAATAAAATCTCTTACACAGAGGTTAAGGAAAGGTCGTCTCATCGTCTTTATATATCATCAGCCGATCCAATGTTGACTGAACTACCTGATATCTTCCCTCAAAATCATGTTTTAAGAGGGGAACCAATAGATTATTCCCGTATAACACACCTAGAATGTTCATACAATCAATTAACCTCACTTTCAAGTGAATTAATAAATATTGAATATCTGGATTGTTCTCACAACAAACTAACATTTCTTCCAGATGATTTATCATCTTGTAAATACCTTTTTTGCTCCTACAACAGAATTGTTCTTCTTCCTAACAATATCAGTAAATGTATTGTATTGGAGTGTTTCCATAACCGTTTAACATCACTTCCAGAAGATCTTACCAGAATTGAAACGTTATTATGTCACGATAATCAAATAACCCTTCTTACAGGTAACAATCTTCATGGACTAAAAAATTGTAAAAGGTTGGATTGTTCAAACAACCGTTTGGAGTCTCTCCCAACAGATCTAAAATCATGTGAATATCTAGTTTGTTATAACAATTTGCTATCTCAACTTCCAGATTGTTTATCAGCTTGTAAAAAGATAGTTTGTCACGACAACAATTTAACCTTTCTTCCACATTCTTTAATCAATTGCAAAATGATATATTGTCATGACAGAGAATTGATTGCAAATCTGTGTAATTTTGACCTGTAAAAAATTGGAGTCCATTATAAATGTCAAAAATCTCATGAACTAATTTCGATGTTTCAGTACATCAAATTGTACTGAAAGGAAAATTATCAGAATACTCTGGTGAGTTGGTCAAGAGATATGGAAATATTGTGAAGGTCAATTTCCACCACAGACATAAAGTTGTGAAAATCTACGGGGTTGAATATACTTGAAATTGTGGACAGTATACCCTGGAGATCTAAAACGATTGGAGTCATCTCATTCTTGACCTTCCACACAGCAAATATCCAGAGGGAAAACCAGGTAATGTTTAGAAAAAGTGTCAAAATGAATAATGCCAAAATTGCAGTCAAAATACAGGTTTGGTGGCGGAGATACGTCCCCGTTCCCGATGGAAACTCCTCAGAATTTGCCAATTCGTAGCCATGATTTGATTTGCACATAGTCTTGTAATTATGATTGGAGGTCTCTTTAGAATCTTTCATCTACATTTTTTCATCTGCAAATACAGATGAAAAGAAATTATTCTAAAAGATCTCTAAATCCACCCTTGTAAAGAAAATCCCAAGCTTCGTCCAGATCTTCTGGAATTTTTTCAGTTTGAACCTTCTTTTCAGGTCCATAAACAACATGTTTGCCTCTCTCCTGGTTTATATGAAGATTAGCTTCTTCCTCTGTGTAAATGTGTCCATCCACAGAATAAGTTGTGCATAATTTACAGGTCATTGTTAAACCTCCAATACTCGTTACGGCGAATGAAATATCCTCACTATTAGTGGGTTCTTTGTGCCTCCCGTTGCAGTCATGATTATTCTTGGTGTGGTTGGTAATGGCAATTAGTTTCTGAGATAAATCACCAACAACTCCCCTGTTTGCTTCCCAACTAAAATAGGTACACCATTCCTCAATTTCACATCCATTGTTTTCTACATACCTCAAGTAGAGATTTGGAAATGAGTCAATAACATGATCTGGAGAGAAATTATCACCCACTTTCTTGTGTATACTAACTATTTTCCTGAATCGAAGATTTGGATCTTCTCTGGAGATTAGAAACTTAAACTCTGTTTCCTGGTGTTTCTCCAAGAGTTCTTCAGAAAGAAAGAAAACTCCAAGCGTCTCAATGACATCATCATTCTCGAAACGAATCTTGACGAATAGATTCCCCTCATTAATTGTGATATTTTTGCAAACTGGGGTTATTTGATTTTCTATCTTGTTGACATATTCGTAAGCCTCATTGTCCGTGAGAATACTGTCGGGAGTAAAGTTGGACAAGAACAACCCTTGTAGATTTCTTACCCTGCTTAAGGCCACATATGATTGCCCGTTGGAGAACACGGATGTTCCCAAATCACACTCTGCAAAATCAAGTGTGGATCCTTGGGCCTTGTGTATGGTACAGGAATACGCCAAGATGAGGGGTATCTGATTTCTAGTGTAATGAACAATCTTGTCCTCGTTTTCCCAAATCTTTTTTTCCAGAGATAGAGTCACATTGTTTATGAATCTCACCCTGACAGTTTTCAAAATTTCATCAAAACCAACCACAACACCCCTTGAACCATTGACCAGTTCCAACTTGTAGTAATCGTTTATCTTGAGCATAACCTGAGCTCCAACCTTGAAAACGAGGACTTCAGGTATAGTTTGATCAAGGATATTTTTATAGGTTTCCTCTCTGAAACGCCGTCTGTCCTTCACATCAAAATTATCATCAGCTGTGAAAACAACCTCCTTTCCATTTAATTTCTTCAATTCCGACATGTTATGTGCATACACATCTCGTTTCAGAGAATAAAGAATTGTAGGTCTGATGGCTAATTTAAGCTGCTCGGGTGTGGCTCTATCCATTAGCCTTTTGAGTTTTTCATAGGCTTTCATTCTGGCTCTCAATGTGTTTTCATCGGAAGGATTATGGTCGCCTGTTCTCACCCTCTTTAAAATCTCGAAATATTGAATGTCGTCGAATCTTTTGGGTTCATCAAAAATAACTGGAACAAAATTCATTTTATCCCACCTGGGGGAAGAAAAAACCCAGCCATCATTTACAGGTGGTAGTTGAAGAAAATCTCCACTGACAACCAGGGTTATACCTCCAAATGCTTTCCAACTATTTCTCATTCTCTGGCTAATCTCAAAAAGTTTGTCAAAAAGGGTGGAACCCATCATTGATATCTCATCAATGATGAGGACATCAACCGTGTTCCAATTCTCCCTTTTCAAACTGCTTCTTTTGATGTTGGCAACAAGTTTTGATACAGGTCCTCTACCAAGTCCTATTCCAGCCCATGAATGCAGGGTTGAACCTGGTACAGATATATTTCTTTGAGAATCTTTTGCAAAGAGATTTAAGGCAGCAACCCCCGTTGTAGCGGTGTTTGCTACATTGTATCCCATTTTCACAAGTTCCAGGGAAATTTCTTTCAGGCTCCACGTTTTTCCAGTTCCTCCAAAACCGTGAAGTAGAACATTTTTACCCTCCCTGATCAACTTTAAAATAATCTTCACCTTATCATCCATTTTTAATCTGTTCATTTTGTTTTGTCAGATCATTTTTATTACATTCTATAATTTAATTAAGACGTAATCACAATAGTAGCTATAGGTGTAGGTGGAACACTGGTACACTTGTGTACTACTTTGGAAAGAGGGACTTGAGTGATTTCTTATTTGATCAAAATGGTCATAATAAGAAATTGCCGAGGCTCTAATCCCCCATTTCCAAAATATCCACCTCCACCACCAGTACGCCACTTGGAGCATTTGCTGGAGGATATGGAGGGGGAGGGGGTGTAATGATAGAATATTATGTTAACTAAATTTTTGAGTAATAGATCGTGTTAAAGATTTTATAGTTATTAATAACTATAAAATGCAATCCGATTGGAATGTAGTTGAACCCCTCATCTTAAAAGGAGATGATAATTACAAATTGCTTGAAAACGGTGTAATTATATCTATAACTCGTTCATTAACTGCTAAGGGGGTGGTAATTTTTCCTGTTATCTTAGGGTTGTGGGATAGTGATACCAACACCGTGGAGGAGGTAGATCTTGCAGATGAAAGAATACAAATTTTTCCAAATTCCTATGTGTACAATACAGGAAAGGCTTACGAAACATATTTCGCAACCATATTTAAGTAGATTTAATTATGTTTGGATTAGATAAACATGTACAATCCAAATATGATGAATACTAACAATTCTGTTAAACAGGATTCCTTCAAGTATGGCGTAAGTAGCATACAATCCATACCCGTTAAATTTGTATCAAACGAGCCTATTAGAAGCCCTGCTCATATTCTTTATGATAACACCACTAAATCTATCTTCTATTCAGATGGAACTTCGTGGGTTGGTTTGTCCAAGAAAATTGTTGCTGGTTCTGGAATTAATCTTACAGATGCTGGAACTGGTATAATTATCACTGTTACCAGTGGAGCTGGAGATGTGACCTTAACAAGTTCGGGTACAGGTGAATCTCTGGTAAATACATCACCTGGACCAGACCTTGTTATAAAAGGAATACTTGCAGGTACCGGAATCTCCCTGATAACAGATAATACAAATTTTACTATCTCTGCAAACGGTGATAATATCACTCTTTTATCAACTGGTAGTACAGGTGAATCTATTGTTAATGATGGTAGTGGACCTGATCTACTCACAAAATCTTTAATTGGGCTTGGGGTTTCAGTCACATCTGACTCAACCTCCGTGATTTTCGATCTAGCAGTTAATTCTGTCACCCTTTCATCAGTTGGTAGTACAGGAGAATCAATTGTTAATGATGGAACCGGACCCGATTTGGCCACAAAAAGTCTGGTTGCTAGTACAGGTATAAATATTTCATCTGATAGCACAAGTTTAATTATAAATGCCCAGGGAGCCGCTGAATTGGTTTCTCTCTCATCAGTCGGAACTGGTGAATCACTGGTTAATGATGGGGCTGGACCGGATTTAGCTACCAAGGGATTGAGAGCAGGTTCAAATGTCACCATCACAGATTTGGGAACTTCCTTGGAGATCTCTGCAAGTGGAGGAACTAGTGGTGCTATCACCACTCTTTCATCAACAGGGGAGACTGTTTCCTTGGTAAACACAGCCACAGGTCCGGATCTCGTACTCAAAGAAATAGTAGCAGGTGCAAATATAACCATAACATCTGACTCATCAAGTGTTACCATAGAATCTGCTGCCGGTGGTAGCTCATCTATCACTCTCTTGACATCAGCTGGAGGTTCAGAATCCTTAGTGAATGATGGAACGGGTCCTTCACTAGCTGTGAAAGGATTGTCTCCAGGTGCAAACATTACCCTTACAGACAATGGAGATGAAATTGTTATTGAGGCTGCTAGTGGTAGCTCATCTATCACTCTCTTGACATCAGCTGGAGGTTCAGAATCCTTAGTGAATGATGGAACGGGTCCTTCACTAGCTGTGAAAGGATTGTCTCCAGGTTCAAACGTTACCCTAACAGATAACGGAGATGAAATTGTTATTTCTTCGATCGCTTTTGGGACAACCATGGTATTACTAACAGGAAGTGGAACGTGGGGAGTTCCCACAGGAATAAATCTTGTTAGGGTGGGTGTAGCAGGAGGAGGTGGTGGTGGAGGTGGAGCAATAACCGTGGGTGCAGATACATATGCTGGGGGAGCTGGAGGTGGCGGAGCATCCGTGATCGACTATCCTGTTATTACCACAGGCGTGGCAGGATTTTCATACAACATTGGGGCGGGTGGGGCAGCGGGTGGGGCTGGAGGTGGCGGAGCAGCTGGTGGAACATCATCCTTCAGTGGAGGGTCGTATACTTTTGAAGTTCCAGGTGGAAATGGAGGGTTAAGTGGGACCACTTCAGGTGACGGAGATGGTGGGGCAGGAGCAACCTTCTTTAGTTTTCCAGGTGGAACAGGTGGAGCGGGTGGGGCAAACGGAACAGACGGAGGAGATGGTTTTGGTGGAATGGTAGCGGCTGGTGGTGGTGGAGGTGGAGGAGGTCAAATAGGCACCAGTATAGGAAACGGAGGATACGGAGGAAACGCATTGTTTGCCCAAGGGACAACTCCCTCCTCTTCCTATGGGGGTGGAGGTGCATGTGCTTTGGGAGGAACATGGGGTTTGGGAGGATTAAGTGGGGGCAATGGGTTTAATGGTATCGTCTACGTAACATTCTGAGTATAGATATTTTGTTTCCCAGGAGGAAACAAAAAGAAATTAATTCTGTATAACATTCACATACTTGATGATATCAACTAGGAAATCATCTGTAAGATCAGCCCCAGCAGTTTTTTCAACTGTATATTGGGTCGAGGTGTAGGGGTAGAAAACAAATTGGTATGTTCTTCCCCCTCCATCTCCAGCTGGAGTCACAACCCCAATTGTATTAACAATTGTGGAAGTGACTGTGCAACCCACTTCTGTATCTGTGACAAAATAGAAATTTTGAGTGTAGGCATCCTGTGTCTCCCCCCATCCACCCACAATCTCCAATGAAAATGAATATCCGCTATCAACACTTGTTACATTGAAAGTTAGTTGCCCCCTGACGTTTGGAAGTTTCACTGGACCAGAGTTAATAGGGTTCAATCCAAGAACGGCCTGAATGTTTGCTTTAGAGTTTAATTTTTTCAAACGAGGGACACTTGTGTAGTATCCTACCAATCCAGCCATTAATATTGATATAGTAATCTAAAATAATGCTCGTGATTATCAAAATGGGACAATACCTGAGCTACAATTACTGGACATCTCCCCCAAAGAGTCAGATTTGGAAGGGTGTGTGGAATTCTAATATGAATGAATATGAAGATTTTGGAATTGTTCACATTGAAATGAAGCACGAATCCATAAAGATTTCTATATATTTTGGAAAGGAAGATTTTCTCCTGGAAAAGAGAGTCAAAACTGGAACATTGGAAATGGATGAGGATGGTATTTATAGAGGTAAAATTGTGGAAGACTATGATAATATACAGAAAATCTTGATTACATGTCAACTTCCAAAAGGTGGAGATGGAGATGTGGATAAACACAATTCGTATATAAGTGGTAAGTACAAATGTAAAAACCCTGAGGATAAGGGAGAATTTATTGTGTATAATATTTCATCGTGAAGAAATAAATGAAGCCTTGGCTATCAATATCTTTGGTACTACTTGTTGTAGCTCTTGTTGTTCTCGGAGGAGAAGTACTGTATTACAAACCCAAGAAAACAGGAAAGAATGTTCCCTCCAAAGTAAAAAATCTTATCTACACGTGGAACAAAACTACAAATGGAACCATCTCATGGGATAATCCTGATATCGGGGGTCCAACTTTTGAATACTTGTACACCATATTTGATGGGAATAAAATTTTACAAAATGGAGAGGTTTCCACCAAGAATGGAGATAGCAATATAGTTCATGTTCTCTCATCTTTGATCAAGGCCAAAGATTACAAATTCTCTATAATCCCCAAAAATGATGTGGGAAATGGACCCACGTCAACATTGGTTTTTCACATCTGGATAATACCTCGTGTTCTAGAGATATTACCATTGATAGGATGTAGTGTATTTGTTGACGATGGAAAAGGTCAATATATGGTTCAAATGGTAATAAAAACAGATGATGAAATCTCAGATCCTAGTACAGGGATAGGGGCCTTTTTTCTTTATGATGAGAAAAATCGTCTACCGTCCAGTGTAGGTCCATTGAAAAAATTCGAATATAGGATAGAATGGAACTCTTTGGAAACTAGAGTATCACCAAATACAATGATTAAAGTTGATATAATAACTAAAAATGTAGCTGGATCCAGTCATATTCAGAAAAATTTTATGTCACCAAAGCACAAGTCCCTACCAGGGATATCATCCAACCTTCGTATAAAGTATTAGTTTTTCTATTTGTATGTCAAATAGAAATGAATCTCATACAAGATTAAAGAAGCCTGATACTCAAGATAATATGGAAAAGGAGATAATAGTTACCAATGCTACAAACAGAAAATATGGATTTATGTCCAATTCTTCAAGATATGAATTCGAGTTGGGGGGAAAGAGATGGCCCACCGTCGAGCACTATGTTTTAGCTAAAAAATTTGAAGGAACACGATTTGAAGATGTTATTAGAAAATCCCCCACAGTTTATCAAGCCAGAATTCTAGCCAGAGGAAAGGTTAGTATATCAAATGGAGAACGTGTTGATAGATCATATGGAAATGAGGGGGAATATAGAATCAAATCTGATTGGAAATACAATCGAACCAAGCTCATGAAGAGGGCCATAGATGCCAAATTCTCCCAAAATCCCAGATTGATGGAGAGGTTGATAAAAACGTGGGGATACAACATTCTTGTAAATGGGGAACCCGAGACTGGAAACCTTTTGGTTGAAGTGAGAGATTCTCATTCAAAATTGGCATCTCAAAAGAATGGTAAATTAAAATCTGTGAAAAGGCAAAAGGATTTTCCTAAAGATGTCATGACTATTGTGGATAAAAAAATAATTAAAGCTGTTATTGATCTCGGAGTAGAGATTTCTAAATACACAGGTTGGGATGGAAGGATTAATGATATAGTGTTAACTGACGCCTTGGACAATCTGATAGAATCAAAAACAATTGTAAAGAACATAACACACATGGCAGATGACCTTGAGATACTTTTTGGTGAGGCAAAACTTCCAAAACAGAAGCTAATAGTGGAAGAGATCCAGAAAATTCTTTCCAGGGTAGACCCCTTACAGAATCATTATGTGGGAGACTCATATTTGTTATCATCAATGCTCAAATACTATAAATTTGAGCTGAATCCAAGCCAAAAATCCAAATTCATGAACAGACTTAAAAATATAAAGAAGATTGATATCGTGTTGGACAGATCCTACAGATTTAGGAGAAACGTGGATTTTGAACCCCCCACAATCAAAAGAACAGAAGTGAAATATGGACCTGAAAAAAGGATTGATGATGATACACATATAGATATTGAAAATATCCAGGTTCTAGAGCTGGAACCAAATGTGATTGAAGTTCCCGAACCAAAAATTGTTCCACAGTTGGAAAATCTAGAACCAAGCGTGGTGGAGGTTCCAGAACCAAAAATTGTTCCACAGTTGGAAAATCTAGAACCAAGCGTGGTGGAGGTTCCAGAACCAAAAATTGTTCCACAGTTGGAAAATCTAGAACCAAGCGTGGTGGAAGTTCCACAAATTGAACCAAATTTGGGAGTGACTATTTTGAAACATAACAACACTATCAAGGTTGTTGGAAACCTGGACCCTATACGTGAACAACTTTTAGAAATGGGGGGAAAGTATATGAAGAAAAGGGTAAAAGGACATGGGTGGCAGGTTGATAGATCGACTATAATGAGCATCAGTAAGTCTCATTCTGATGCTATAAATAAGCTTGTAGAACTTTATTATCAAAAAGATTTAGGTATGCTTGATAGGATAAAATATACAAAAGATGTTATCCTTCATCTTTTGGAATTAACTGGGGATGGTCATCTCATTGACGAATTTGTGGTGGAATATACCATTGATTCTCTCTGTGGAAATTTACCCATGACAGATTGTACAGATACAGGTATTATCGATATTACCAATGCTATATTTCAGAATACATCTAAAGATGTACTTGACCTGTTGTATTCGTATTTTTTTACAATTAAACAAAGGGGGGAATTCCCCTCTAAAAAAACATACAATACAACATACCTTACCCCAACACAATCTTCTATAATCTCAGCTGTAATCAACCTGTACTGTATATATAAAGACTATACAGACGCATCAGATGACCGTGTGTTCAAAGCTGTGTTCCAAACCTTTAGTCCAGATGATAATATTAATATAGTGGAAATAGACACAAGTGAATTTCAACCTGATTCTCTGGAAAAAGATATTTTGTCAATAGTTGGAGATAATGAGACCTCGTTCAACGTGTTGTATTGCGCAAGATTGTTAAAACTATTGGAGGAAAGAATCACAAATGAGACGGTTTTCAAGAGAGTGTCTTTCCAGAATTAACTGCATACGCCTTCGATTGTCCTTCATGTTGAGGTTTGTGTACTTGAAAATTCCTGTGTAAAAATTGGGGACTTCTTCAGCTGCATTTATAATGTGTGTTACTCCATGTCTTTTCAACCAGTTCTCATCTTTTGCATCATAAATATTACCTAGATACAGACCAGAAATCACAAGTGTCATTTATAATAAACTTACTTATTAATTAAATGGATCACAATCTGTATAATTTGGCTACCCTTCCAGGTAATTATGAAAGAAGAGTGACCGCCTCTAGATTGAGAGGTTTCGATTGGTTTATCAAGAATACTTTTCCAATTGAACTTCATATTTACCTGGAGAAAGCGTGGACAGATTATGTGACCCACCTCTCCATAATTCGCCCTCATCAAACGATCAATCTTTCCCCAGAAAGTTTACACGAAAATGACAAGCTGTATGTATTTTACGAAGGTAGGCCATTCGTTGAACCCTATACTATCAAAAATTTCGAGAAGATTATCACCATAGGAGCAGTTGGTTACAGTTCTGGTCCAGGGGCAAGAGAATACACAGCTTCTCAATCAGATATATCTGGAATTAGATTAATAAACAGGTGTTCAATGCCTTTAAACTTCTACTATAAGGGAAACCTTGTTGCACAGGTTGGATCATACACCGGGCAAACTTATCTAGGAGGTGGTAACAATTCCGTGTTTTTTGATAATACAAGACAGGGTATGGATATGTGGGATGCGCTATCTGTTTCTTTTAGTAAGCCTGGTAAAGAAGAGTTAAACTGGACCACAATAATACTTGAAGATAATCAGATAAAGGAAATATATTTGGGAATAGTTCAGGGACAATATAGGGGACCAGATCCAGATACATATTCCTATAGAGTTACAGATATGGATTGGACTGGACAAACTTTTTACAGACCAGTCGGTGGTTACCAAACCGTGTCCACAAATCCGTTTGCCCCCTTCTAGGTTACTTTTCACCTCTAGAGGTGAAAAGTAAAATCTTATACAGATGTATTTCTCATATGTGAATTCATCCTTTGTATCTTATCATTTATTCGTTTTCTAATATTGGGATTTTCTTCGTTTTTCAGTCTTTGAACCAGCTTGTCCATGGTTTTTGCCATTTGCATCATTTTGATATCTGATATCTCCGATTCAGATAAAATCATTCGTTTCCTTGGTTGCTTCCTCGACGATCTCTTTTCCATGAATTCTCTCTCCAATCGTTTTTGTTTCTCTTCATTTGTTTCTCCATGGAAGATTTCCTTGATTTGAGGTATAAGTTTCATCTCAATTGCCAACTGTTGAAAATCCAACCTGGAATCCTCGTCAACAAATGTTAGGATACTGGAATTAACAGGGGATTTGACAAAGAACTCAGTGATATGAGAATCTGCATCAGACCCGTCAAACGTCCTCAATAAGGGACCGAACATTTTGAAATAATTGTCCAGGTCAATATATGCAGAATGAACAGGATCCTCGATACACCTGACATCATCCCAATTGTATGTGGTAAAAGTTGACATTACTATAATTATTTGATCTTTTTTATACGTAAATTCTTATCCATACAACAGGTTGTTATTAAATTAAAATTACTATCAATTACAGGTAAATGAAAATCTTATTTTTCCAATCCCTGAGATGAGAAAAAGGATTTAGACGAACCTGTTACTTTACAATTTGTCAATCTAAAAGTGAGGTTATTTGGTTACCATGATACTGTAAATTTTTACACTTTCCAAGACAATCTGGAAGTGAGATTAATTGATTAAAATGACAATCCAACTTTTCACAATTTACCAGACAATCTGGAAGTGAGGTCAATTGATTATCGGAACAAATTAAGTGTTTACAATTTCCAAGTCCGTCTGGAAGAGAGGTTAATTGATTCCGATAACAATTCAAGTGTTCACAATTTCCCAGACAGTCTGGAATTGAGGTCAATTGATTCCATGAACAATCCAATTGTTCACAATTTCCAAGACAGTCTGGAAGTGAGGTTAATTGGTTATCATAACAAAATATTATTTTACACTGTCCTAGACAGTCTGGAAGTGAGGTTAATTGGTTATTAGAACAAATTAATTGTTTACACTTTCCAAGACAATCTGGAAGTGAGGTCAATTGATTCCGAGAACACCTCAAGACTTCACAACTTCCCAGATAGTCTGGAAGAGAGGTTAAATGATTATGAAAACAATTTAATACCTCACATTTTACTAGACAGTCTGGAAGTGAGGTCAATTTGTTCCAAGAACAATCCAGGTACTCGATCTTGGAATAGTCAATTTCTTCCCCTTCGCACAGATGTCCTTTAGGGTAATATTTTGGGAATTCTGTCAATTTCTTCATAGAGATATCCAGTTTCTTAGAAGCCCTTTCCTTGACCTCTGACACAGACAGAGATGAAAATTCCTTATTGACCAATACCAACCATTTCAAAGCTTCTTCAGAACAGAATTTCAACAGGTAGTTATTAAGATCAGAATAGAGATTCATGATTAAGTTCAAATGAAAGGTAAAATTAAATCTCATTTTTTCTCATCTCAAAGATGAGAAAAAGGATTTAGTCAAAACCCAAATACTTTACAATTCTCCAGACAGTCTGGAAGTGAGGTTAATTCATTCCCAGAACAACCCAATTTTTCACAATTTTCCAAACATTCTGGAAGTGAGGTCAATTTGTTCCAAGAACAATATAATGTTTTACATTTTCCCAGACAGTCTGGAAGTGAGGTCAATTGATTAGAATCACAATTCAATTCTTCACATTTTCCGAGACAACCTGGAAGTGAGGTCAATTGATTATCGGAACAAGTTAATTGTTTACAATTTCCCAGACAGTCTGGAAGTAAGGTTAATTGGTTGCGAAAACACCTCAAGACTTCACAACTTCCCAGATAGTCTGGAAGAGAGGTTAAATGATTATGAAAACAATTTAATACCTCACATTTTACTAGACAGTCTGGAAGTGAGGTCAATTTGTTCCAAGAACAATCCAGGTACTCGATCTTGGAATAGTCAATTTCTTCCCCTTCGCACAGATGTCCTTTAGGGTAATATTTTGGGAATTCTGTCAATTTCTTCATAGAGATATCCAGTTTCTTAGAAGCCCTTTCCTTGACCTCTGACACAGACAGAGATGAAAATTCCTTATTGACCAATACCAACCATTTCAAAGCTTCTTCAGAACAGAATTTCAACAGGTAGTTATTAAGATCAGAATAGAGATTCATGATTAAGTTCAAATGAAAGGTAAAATTAAATCTCATTTTTCCAATTCCTGAGATATGTTGCAATTTTACAAACAATCTAGAAGTGATGTTAATTGAATGAAAGGCAAATAATACGATGATAATTGGACCTCATTCTTCTATTTCAACTTCCAGACCCCTGGTAGAGAGAAAGTCGTTTATAGCTGCATTTATAATTGGTTTGTTATTGTTCACGTCTCCTTCCCTCCATCGTATTCTATACGAGGAATACACCAATTTCGCTATAGATGTGGACAAATTGAGCATGTCTCCAGCTTGATTTTTGAAAAAAGCGTCCTTGTTCAATTTTTCTAGAATCGTATAAATGTAGTGTAGTTCTTCATTATCGAGATGAACATCTCTTTGAAAGGTGTTTATAAAGAGTATGTCTGATAATTCTTTTGTAGAGTATACACCAAGATACCACCTGTAATTAAATCTTCTCGAGAGTCCTTGATTAGAATCAAAGAAGCTGATCATATCATCTTTGTAACCTGCAACAATGATTATACTTAGCCCTATATACTTATCTATGAAATTAACAATTTCTGTGATGGCTTCGTGGCCAAAATCTCTGGAAGATTTTATAGAAAGCTGATAAGCTTCATCTATAAACAAGACCCCCTCCAATGTTTGAAGAAGAACCGATCTGGTCCTTTGAGCAGTTGTTCCTATCCATTTTCCTACCAAATCTGATCTGGAAGTTATTTTAATTCTATCTGTAGACAACATTCCAGACTTGGAGTAAGCGTGTGCCAAAACCTTGGCCACAGCTGTTTTTCCAACACCCGAATCTCCCATCAAAGCTATATTGGAAAAACTCTTGTATACCGTTTTCCAAGAATTGGAAAACGCATAGATTTGAGATAAAATCTGGTCTTTAACATCATCTCTTCCTACAATTGATAAAAGACCTCTATCTTCATCTTCTAGGATTGAGATTAGATTGTTCTTAACAATGTCTGTAGTCAAGGTTTTTATTCTATTCTCTATTTTAGATTTTATAGATTGCAACTCTATTACAAATGACGTGTAAAAAGGTAGCAGTGGGAACAATTCGTCTATAGTTTTAAAATCTGATATTCCAGAATTTTTTAAAGCCCTCACCTGACCGTCAACCTCCGTCTTTTCAACCAACATGTCTTCAATCCTTTGATTGTAACACTTGATCTTTTCAACCATGAGGTTTTTTTGAGATTCCAACATTCTTGAAAGAAATTCTTCTGACTCTATTTCTTTCCTAAACTCTTCAAGTGTAATTGACGTGGTGTTTTTATATATAGAATTTGAAGTTTCTTTCACATTCACAAGAAGGTTCACCTTCTTGTACACCATATTTCTCTGGAAGGGTTTTTGTAGTACAGGTTTTTTCAACGTCTTGATTTTGACGGTAGTCTTGGGACCTATTAAAATCCTAGAGTATTTTTTAAAAGTCACCCCAAACATGTCCTTTAAACCGCTATATTTAAATATATAGCCTTTAAACGAGGTGTTACAATTAATAATAGATTTACAATACAACACACCATTTTTTCCAAAAAGAGAATGAAAGTATTCATGGTGCATTTCCACGTACGAGATCACCTTTTCAAATTTTTCCACTCCAGGTTGAAAAGTAGATGGATTTTTGACTATAAATCCCAATTCTCTAGCCTCTCTAGAATACGCGTAGTTCAGTACCAAAACTGGTTGTTGATTCTTGGAGTTTTTAGAAATAGTGACAATTTGTTTGATGATTTCTGATTTTTTATTTGGTATCTGGCAACAACCTCTTTTTCTAGCAAGAGATTTTAGGCTAGAGATAGTAAATATGGATAAAAAATCTCCTGTATAAGGGGGGTTATTATATTTGTGTATAATAGACTCTATCTCAGGTTTTGAATCTGGGATTTTAGATTTGAGAATACCAAGGTCTAAAAGATCTGATTTGCTCATGTTAAAAATCTCCCAATTCTGTACACTACAGTTCATTTTTCTCATCCTCTAAGATGAGAAAAATCTAGAACACGTTGTCAAACAATCTGAAATGAGGTTAAACATAACATTTCTAAAGCCGAAAAATTTATATTTTTACTCCATGGCTTCTCAAAAATTTGGGATCATGCGTGTAATCACCCCTTTGAGATATGTAATAATATTTGTTGCTTCCATCATAGGTTTTCCTGACCCATCTGTTTCTAGGCCAATATTTGAAACCCATCCCAGGCCTGAGTTGGTATTTCCAACCAGTTCCTGTGTAAAATCCAGGTGACCAAAATCTCAACCTTGTGTACATGTCCTCTGGAAATGCACCAGAATTCCTGTATTGATAGGGAAACGAGTAGTAGTAGGTTGGCCAATATTTAGCATTAATATCTGGAACATATCTCGCTGTATCATTTGGAATGTTTTGAAATCCCTCCTTGAGAAGAGGTTTTCCTTCATGGTCCCTTCCAACACCACAACAATTTTCTCTGGTTTGGTATGGAACGGCAACCATCCAGATATTACCATTGGAGATTGTTTCAGATGAAACCTCGGGTATTTCAAATCCTTCTCTTAATAATCTTGAAAGTTCATCCATCTCCTTTTTCCCAGGTTGCTCTGGCTCTGAATTATGGTTTCTGTAACACAAAAGCCACAAGCTTAGGATGACCAATATTACAAGTAACACTGTACCTAACATTTATGAAAAGACTTTAGTTTATTTTGTTTGGAATTGGTAAATGAAAGGACTTCTTGGATTGATAGTGCTTGCACTTTTTGTTTACCTGTTCTATAAATCTAGTGTTTTTAGATCTGCATTTGTGGCTTATGAACTTTTTGTTCTAGTTGTTATCCTTCTTTCGATTGCAACATTTCTCTATCTGATATACAGACAGAAACACAGAGTTAACCCCACACCCACCCCCCATCCTGGTAAATTTAATCCTCCACGTCCTCCCCATAAAGAAGGGTATATACAAACACACCCCTACCTTGTTGACGGAGTTGATTACAGAACAAGACAAATTCAGGCCTTGGCAGATGCCAATGGGTGTGAATTTCAACCAGAATGTCTATGGGATACTGCTCGGTGGATCACTCTTAGTGATGGCACAGAGGGGGTTTGCACCCTTAACGGAAAGGCATGTCCAGCTTTTTCCAAAGATCAATACAAGTCTGTGCTCTACAGATATGGAGATTAAATTGAAAAATGATTGTTCAATATCCATTGGATATTGAACCTGATCAAATTTGAAGTCTTCCCAATTGTTCTCTGAAATACAAGGTTTCGTGATATTTTCTAAGTGCATTTAAGGCAAGTTTTTGATCTACTGTAAATTCTTCATTACGTGCAATCTTGACCTCGATGGGATTGTTCAAGATGAGTCTCATGATATCCACCCTTCTTTTATGTAACGGGAGGTGAATATGAGACTTGAACCTAATAGCTCTACCTATAACCTGTTCTTCCCTTGCAATATTTACACCTGGTTCGTAGATAATCACCAACTCCAGGCCCTTGAAGTCTAATCCCATACTACCGGCATCTGTAACCAGAACGATAGCTTTAGAGGTCTTGTTTATTCGTTTCAATACTTCATGTCTCTTGTGAGGAGGGATATGTCTACCTGTGATAAGGAATAATTTCCAATTTTTGGGAACGACCCGTTCCAATTCAAACGCGAGCTTTTCAAGAGGGTTAACAAACCTCGAATAGAGGATGATCTTGTCATATTTTTCACTATTGATTTGTTGTTGAACTATACGTATTTTTGGGTTATTGGGGAGGTTAGCTATAGCCTTTTGTCTCTTCTCTAACCATGCTGTGCGCAAAGAACGTTTTTTGGGTTTAGGCCCAATAATTGTTTTGATTTTTTTAACCTCCTCATAATATTTTTTGGGCATCACCACAGCCACGTATTTTTCGTTATTTCTTTTGGGGAACACTTCAGAAATTTTTGCTATATTCTTGAAAAGAATCACATCCTTGAATTCCCTCTTGTTGGTGATAACAGGGTCGTTTACATTGATTGTATCGCTTCCCAATACATCAGCTTGATTCTTGCTTAATATAACACTTCTTTTTTGATAAGTTATATATTTTTTCAGATCCATGGGAGACACGTTCTTGACACTTGCTATGAGGTTCATTATATCATACCATTTGTTGAGCATGGGAGTAGCTGTAAGTAACAAAATTTTCCAAACAGATGGATAACACTCCTCGACAAACATTTTAGATCTGGGGTACTTTGCGTCCTTTATCCACCCCGCTTCAAAAATATTGTTGTAATCGGTTTTGAATTCGTGAGCCTCGTCAATTATTAGAAAGGTATTGTCATCGCAAATAATGTGTGAGTATTTTTTCAACCTCTTCAAGGTCTTTTCTTCACCAATTTCTGGACCTTTTCTAGAGATTGTGTGATACATCATTGCATCTCTGAAAATGTTACTGGATATAATCTCCAATGATGATCCAAAATTATAGGGATATTTCTTGAATTCTTGGCCCATATTGGCTTTCAAACTAGCAGGTGTGACTACAAGTATCTTTACGATTTTGTTAAACAACATTCCCATGGAGTGAATACAAGCTGCGGTAGAAACAGCTGTCAACGTCTTTCCTGTACCAGTGTCAAAAGCTGCGATCAAGCCATGATGAGTGAAAAGGTGATTGGTGACTTTTTTCTGGTAATCAAACAGAGGCTTATCTGTGCTATAACCTATACAAGAATCTACTTGATCGTTAACAACCTCTAACAAGGCTTTAGAAACCTCGTTCTTTGAAATACCAAAGTGTGAAGCTGTATTGGTTACACAATGGAGTTTATCCTCAACACCAAAACCTTCCATAAAATTCTTGAGTTTGTGGTAGGGGCTTGAGAAATTCTTACCCCTGTGGACTTCCCTGCACATCTCTTCCAGTTCAATTTTTCTCTTTCCAGAATATCCCCGAATTTCCAACCTCTTGCACTCTTCTATGAGCTCCTCTTTGGTAGTCATTTGATATGAATCAATATATTTATCACATTTAAAAAATATATTGTTTTGATTAAACATTTCATCTCATTTTGAGATGAAATTATGTACTTGTATTCTAGAAATTCAATAATAAAATGAGAAAAATCGTTAATTTGTTTGTTTAATTACCTTCATCTATGGAGAGTATATTTGACGAAGTTTCTCACGCAGATATTCATAAATGTCTCCTGAAAACAGCTGATGTTTATCACATTTCCTCAATAGAAGTAGCTCAAGAGATGGGAAAGAGATTCTTCTCCAGATACAGAGAATATAACAGTACATGGGTCTTGGAAGAACCGACCAAAACCAAGGGCTCAAATACCCCACCACACATGAACATATTGGTAACTGGTGTAAGACCAGGTGAAACCATAATTGGAATTTATGGATTTAACAAGGGGTCTGTTGTAAAATTAATTAAAGGTGTGATTAGACCTTATTCTGGTTTTATTAATGAGTTGAGATACAACAAAGAGGTGTGGAAATTGTTTTTGAGAAATCTTGGAAGTATACCCTTCTTTGAACCTCTCACTCTAAAGGAGAGGGAGATATATCTTTTAGAGATGCAAACAGATAGGAAATATAGTCAATTTTCAGACATACAGGGCATCAAAATACAGGTTCTGCAATTGGGGAAAGGAAAACAAAACAAATTTTTATCACTCTCATCAGAATCCATTGAGAAGATTATGTCTGGTGGTACTGTTTCTGCTCAAAAGATTCGGGATATTTTCCCTCAAGTTCCAGGTTCCAAAGGAAAAACTCTTGTATTTTATTCTAAAGGGTGGAGAATTTCTACAGATTATCATGAGGTGGAGAAATATTCTGGTCTAGTTTATGATGTTGCTACAGGTGGGTTAAGCGGAAGTGCTTCAGGAAAGATATTGGTGTTGAACTTCGTGGGTGATCAAAACCAAAAATTGGGGTTCAAGATACCTCGCGGTCAAATGATACTGACAAAGAATGATATCTTCAACATTGTGCTACAAAAATTCCCCATCTTTGAGGTTGAAGACGTAGAAAAAATAGAATATGCATGTAGAACCTTCACATCAGCTTCTTATAAATCTCTCATTCAGAAGACTATCAGATTCAGGCCAAAAAAGGTCAATATATCTCTGTTTGGGAAAGATCTATATCCAACGGATTTCTTCTTGGCTGTGATTCTGTCTTTGGCTCTCATTAACCCTGGATCTTTTGTACCCTCTATTCAGAGGTATGTCTCTGGTCTTGAAAGTGGGGTCAAGAGATTGGCAGTCACCATATTGGAAGATTCTTATATAGAGGACAGTCTAAAACTCGTAGGCTTGTTTTCATCTGCTCTTCTTTCCCAGCGTGTGAAATCTTGGACACCTTCCGAGGAGATGGTTTCAAATTGGATAGACGTTTCCATAGAAGCATACAGAGAGATTAAACATTATGACTGGAACGTATCCAAAGGCCTGGAACTTTCACCATTTATATTGTCAGGTGATTTGAAACCTTTAGAATCATGTTCCTTTCTTTTGGATGAAATCAAGAGTTTAAAAGGAGATTACGGGATGGTTAGGGATATAGCAAGCAAAAATACACATGGGACAGAACCTCAGTTTGATTTTATTTCACCCAGGGTCATGAATATATCTCATTGTGTGGATTTTCATTGGGCACCCGAGTTTGTATACTTTTTGGATCAAAATACTGTGAACAAGTATTCTGAACCTGGATCCAAACCTTTTAGAAAAATATTTGAAAAAGTATTCAACAGTGTAACGGGTTTTGATCCCAGAAAAACTCCCTTGGAGAAGATGGTTAAAAACAGATTCACAGAAGAAGTTGAAAAGTCTCAGAAATTGCTTTTGATTTCTAGAAGATCCTCACCTGTGAAAAAAACAGAAATTCCAGACGACTACTACACGTTTGATATGGAGATAGAAGATGCATGGTTAGCAGGAATGATGGGAGCTGTAGAAATAAAACTGAAGAAAGAACCTGTTGTACTGGTCACCCTACTTCCAAGAGATATCTATCAATTTGTTGTTATCAAGAGGCCTTCCAGAGGCATGAAAGATGCAACAGTTTCTCCAAATTTGGAATTCAAAGCTTCGGAGCATCTCAGAAATTTGTTACAAACCAAGGGGGTCCCCTTGGACAAATCCACCCCTCCAGTTCAAGAATTGAAAGGAGCTGTTTTATATTTGAAAGATGATGAATATTATGTTAAGGTTAAAAATTCCCTTGTGAAATGGTCAACAGTCAAGAAGATCAAATCAGCTATACCTGTTGTGGATAAATCACCTCCTTCAAATCTGAAAGAAACTCTTGTTAATTCCACAAACGGTAACTACATTTTGAGAGATTGGAAGGGTCTGTTACGACTTCAATTTCTCCAATATGATAGAAAGGTTTGGATGAGGTTATTGACATTCGCTTCCAAATATACCAAAGAAATTGAACTTCCCAGGATTTCAAGGGATGGGGGAGCTACAAAACAATCTGTCTTTGTAGAAGATATTTCTGTTTATCAGCTTTTACTGAGACTCTCTAATATTGTCCCTGCAGCCTTGACCAGGAGAAGCACAAATACTTTGGGTTTTATTATACACAATTCTCTCATGTGGTGGAAGGTCAGAGATTTAATAGAAAAGGAATCAAGACATGAAGAAGAAATAGGTGGAAATTGGGTCAAAATAGAAGAAAATCTTGGAAGAGAGCCATGGAAACACCAGGAGGAGATACTAGAAGAAATAATAGAAAGAAACAAGAAGGGGAAGAAGGGAATCTTTTTACATCTCACCGTAGGGTTGGGAAAAACTTTTATAGTCATGAGTTTTTTAAGGTATCTTCAAAGCACAAAACAACTTCCCAAATATATTATCTATACCCTTCCAACTTCAGCTATTAAAAGTATTCTTCATGAAGTGGAAGCCTTTAACTTTAAACCAGACCTGTTGATGCCCATTCAAACAATCGGAAAGAATCATCCATACTTGAAATATATCTACAAGTCCAAAACACCAAGACCTTTTAAACTCACGTTGATTTCACATGATCATCTGAGAAAATGCAAGAATGAGCTTATGGATATCTCCAGTGAAAGTATATTCATCATTGATGAAGTTCACAAAGCTCTAAATGAGACTATTAGAACCAGTGTCGCTCTCACTATTTCAAAACTTAGTCAGAATTTTATAGCTCTGACAGGTACACCTATTATTGACACCCACACATATAAACTCATCTGGTGGCTTTCACAGATAGTTTATTTTGAAGTTAATGAACGTAATTTTTGGGTAGCAGCCAACGGGATGGTATCCAGAAAGATCAACACTGGTATTATTACTGAAACTATTAAAACCGAAGCTCCTTTCAGGGAAAAAGAAAGAGATGTATACACGAACCTGGTTTCCAGGTCTATAGGTGGAAGAAATCCAAATCCTTCTTTCAGTGATTTGTTAAGAGCAACCCAAATCTGTTACAAGGCTTCCACAAGAGAAATTGTGAAACGAACAATCCACTATATAGAAACTGAGAAAAATGGTGTGATGATTGTGGCTCATAACAAATCTCACCAAGAAGAAATCTTAGACCAGTTGGCCAGGAAGATTGATAGAAACGACATATTTCTCATAGACAAGGATAATACTTTATTTTTCACAGATGAAATGGTTGAAGGTGGAAAAGTACCAGATTACAAGGTTGTTATTACAACTCTCAGAAAATCGGAGGGTTACACGTTGACCAGGTTGTCAGTGATGATTACTGGAGTATATCCTTCCAATAATGCAAATAGAGAGCAACTCGAAGGTCGTATTAATCGTATTGGACAAAAGAAAAATAAGGTTGTGTATGAGGTTATTCATACTGGTATACTTACATACATTATGAAAAAACACTTAGAAGCAAAAAGCCTTTCAGATGTGTTAAAGACATTGGCTGAAACAGTTGGCTAAAAACCTCGATTTATCATTTGTTAAAACAAATGATACAATTATTGAGACAATCTGAGAATGAGGTCAATTGACCTACCTTAAAAATATAAAGAACAACGCTGCCACCATTAACAACCACAATAGCAGAGATATCAACACCAAGTACTTCCAGTTATGGTTTGGGGGTTTAACGAAACCATTTTCAGGAATATCTAGTTTCCTGGAAGCTCGTTCATTGATCTCTGATATAGACAGAGATGAAAATTCCTTGTTAACCAGAACAAGAGCCTTCAAACTTTCTTCAGAACAGAATTGTATCAGATAACTATTTAGATCAGAATAGAGATTCATGGTTACCACAATTTATAGGTGTAAGACATTCTCATATCTCATTTTTTTTCTCACTGAGAAAAAAAATCGGGATTTCAAACTTACAACCTTTGAATAGGTTTACTAATTGAAACCTATTCACTTTAGAATAGTGAAAATGGTGATTTATTTGCAGTAATATTGGTTAATTTCAGGTGTGGCCTAACGGTCAAGTTTTTTAAATGCTTCTCTCACATGCATTTCCTTTTGATTTACAACTTCTTCCAAAACCTGCCTGTAACCCACTCTTAGAATTTCTTCATCCACGATAGATTCCTTTTTTTCCACACCATAATCTATCTGAACTCCAAGGTCTATTAATTTCTTGTAAATTTTTCCTCTTCTGAAGACAGTATATTCTTCTGAAGTTCCATGTAAAATCAACCTCAATTTGTGATCTTCCAAAATGCTTTCGTCAAAGTCTTTCAGTTCATCTATCGTTGTAGAGATTGTTTTTCTCCTCTGATCAGCACAAACATTTATCTTCTCGGTGGAAAAGAATGGAGGTTCAAATGTCCCATCGTCAAATTCTACGAACCATACATGTTTATCACTTTCATCTCCAAAATCATGCTGCCCAGCAGATCCTGGATAGAACACGTTTCCAATAGTCTGTGAATGGTGAATATGACCACTGATAATCGGGGGATAGTCCGTTGACCACAAATCACCTGTTGTAGAGACACGAGGTTTGTATGAACACCCCCGAGAGTTGTATGAACACCCCCGTATCTCTTGGTGAGCAAAGATGCAGTCTGCAAGTTGCCAATTTACCCCTTCTTCTATCAACACATTCAAAGCTTCTTCAAATCTTCCCACAGGTACATAAGGACAAAAGACAAAATCGAGGCAATTGATGGTCACAAAAATTGGTTTATCCACAACCACTACAGACTCCCATTCTTTGAATGGACCGAAAATATGCCTTGAAGACAGGTATTCATTGTGAGATATTAAATCGTGATTTCCAATGATAAGAAATACCACGCATATCTTCCTCAACTTTCTGATCAAAAATTCAGACAAGTTGTGGGCCAATATCTGAACATTACCATGATAATGAAGTGTATCTCCAAGTATAACAATAAATGACGGTCTCTTTTCATCTGCGATATTTATTATTTTTTCTGCCAGTTCCTGACCCTCTTTCAAGGTTTTGTTTCTAAAATGAAGATCACCAATAACTAATGCTGAAGTTTTATCCTCCATTAAACAACTCGTATTATCTTTTAATTGATAATGACTGATTCTCATTTTATTCCAATATGGAAAAAACTTGATATTTCTCGCTGGATGTTACGGACAAAAATCAAGATCAAAGGAACACCAGAATATAAAGTAGTCTTTCCAGTTTCTGATAAAAAATGTATGACGTGGGATATTTCAGCCTTTCGACCTAACATGAAAGATTATCTTGAAAAAAGGAAGACATACTTTGCAGATGTAGTTGTAGAGAATGAAAATTCTCTAAATCACGGGAAATATATAATGTACCCCAAAGAGATATATGTACACCTTGACACAGGGTCGTTGAAGTTTAAAAATATTAGATAATTTTTTTTACTAATTGATATAGAGAAACCTCCCACCAGACTAAATGTCAAGGCAAATAACACCAAATTTTTTAAAAGACCATATCAATGTCAAAAAATTAAATCCAACTGCTGAACTTCCTGTAAAGGTTAGACAGAGTGACATTGGATATGATCTAACTTTAATCTCTAGATCAGATAACAGAGCAGAGGATAATGTTCACGAAGTCAATATGTTTAGTACAGGTCTAGCTGTAACTCCCCCACCTGGATATTACTTTGAGATAATGGTTCGAAGTTCTCTCCACAGAAATGGGTATATGATGGCTACCGGAACATCTATTATAGACCCCGAATATACAGGCGAACTTCTCATTCCTCTGTACAAATTTAAACAATCCCCTGATCTAGACCTTCCATTTAGAGCAGTCCAATTAGTTTTGAAAAAGGCTGAGTATGCTCATATTGCATCTGTTTCATCACTTGGTGAAACAAGCAGGGGGAATGGAGGCTTTGGATCCACAAATGTATACCAACCCCAATTCACTATTCCCCAAAATCATCATGGTTATCAGACACAAACACAAACACAATATCAGGTTCCAACTAACAATTCATCCTCAAATTTTATGTATTAGCCAAAATCTTTATTTGAGTCTCGATAGAAGATAGCAAAGTCTCTATTTTAGAGGCAAACATTCTATCATCACAATATGTTTTTTTCAGGTTTGTAAATCCAACTTTGCTTTCCTTCAACGAGTCTATTATAACAATTGCCATATTGGACTTGGAATCATCATGCATAAAAATTTTAATCATTTTGATGGCCTCTTCGACCACGGTTCTCAAGTATTCAAATGTGAAACTTCGAGATTCTTTTCTGGACACAAACGTTCTATACATGCTTGTTGTCCAATCATTGGAACACAATTGTCTGGACTGAACATCAACCTTCTCACCTTCTCTAATTTTTGAGATAAATTTGAGGTTGCTAACAGTTTCAAAAAAGGGATAATCTCCTGCATCTTCCGCCATTTATATGTAGATTATCTTCTTCTTTAGAGGAAGTTACATCTCTCTGAGAGAGATGTATTTATTTGTTGAAGGAAACTTTCCACAGGGTGTATCCATTGTGGAAATTAACCCTTTGAACATGTGCTTTTTCACCTGTTATTCTATTATGGATTACAGGAACTATATTATCTGATGTCGAGATATAACAAATAAATCCAGTGTGTTTATTAAGTCTGTAAAAGGACCATTCATAATACATATTGTCTGGATCAACATAAAAATTCACAGACATCATCTTGTGAAGTTCTTCGTTATACCAGTCAGGAATATAGCTGTAATTAAATCCTGTTAGTTGAATAACTATAAGGTTACCCTTAGGCTGACTATAGTTTTTATCATAGTGGCAATTGTAATGTCTCCACTGAGATCCAAAAGACATATTATTAATGAATGATAACTTGTCAATTTTAGAAAAATGATCCAAATGGTATCAGTTTTATATTAATTATTATGCCACCTTTAAAGATAGCATTTGGGTATAAAGCTGGGGTGGGAAAAGATACTGCAGTTAACTACCTTGTTTCCACAAAAGGAGGTACAAATGTAAAGTTTAGTTCTGGACTATATGAGCTCATGAGATTCGCCCAAAACAAGCTTGGGTTCACTCAATGTAAAGACAGAGAATTTTTACAAACTGTGGGAATGTGGGCTAGAGGTGTAGATGAAGATATTTGGACCAAGATTACACAACGTGAGATAAAAGGGTTGAATTTGGAAAGATCAAACATTTTTATCTCTGACGTTCGTTTCCGGAATGAATTTCAAATGCTTAAAGAGGAGGGGTTTTACATGGTTAAGATTATCAGAGAAAATGAGAACATGAAGGGTGCAGAAACAGGTAACCATGTATCTGAAACATCCTTGGATTTTCTACCTGATTCATCATGGGATCATATCATTTATAATGATGGGAGTATAACAGATTTTTATAATTCTATAAATGAGGTTCTTTTAAGACTTGTCTGGAAATGATCATTTAACACCTGGTTTCAAAATGGTGTGAATGTCGAGTTCGTTTTCTTGGAAGAAAACGAACTCTTTTAGAGAGAATTTTTAACACTATAACCATGGCAAATCTTAGCAGTCTTAGTAAAGAAGAGTTAATTGAGGTTGTAAGAAACTCCTCAACATGTAGATTTGTTGCTGTAAGAAACAAACAAAGATGCAATGAAGCTCCAGCAACAGAATTTGGTTTCTGTAAGAAACATAAGAATACAGTTCAGGGTAGGAAGGCCCTCAATGATTATCAACAGAAAAGGAATGATTTAGAAAGACAAAAAGAGGCTAAAATCAAAGAAGTGCCCAAGAAGAAACCACAGGTAGAAAATCCCCCAAAGGTGATCAAGAAAGAATCACAGGTAGAAGACTCCAAGAAAGAAACTGAACAGTTTTCAGTCTTGAAACATGGGGTTAGAAAACCGGCGACTATAAAAAAGGTTATCAAGCCAAATCATTGGGGTAGATTTGAAGATACAGACACTCACATTGTCTTTGACCCTAATACAAAATGTGCTTATGGAATCCAAGATCCAGGTGGAGAACTTTTAGCATTGTCTAATAGACATATCAAGATTTGTAAACTTAACGGTTGGGACTATATATCCCCTGATAGTGACGATGAAGTCGTTGAAGAAAAATTTGAAAGTGATGATGAACAGGAAGAATGGGGGGATGATTATTTGGAGTATGAAGACGACTCAAGCAGCGAAGAGGTTGTTGACGACGATGAAGAGGAAGAGGAAGAGGAATCTTGGTAAATTTTATATCTAGTATCAGATATAAAATTTTATTTTAACCTTCTAACAGGTTTAGGTTTGGTGTATCCCTCATATCTTATAGTTGCTCCCCGTTTAGTGTACCACTTTTCGTGTATATCCCAATGTTTTTCAAAGGTTGAATAATTACAAACTATATCATATATTGTACAGTTTAACCTCCTAGCTCTTCCTTCTATTTGTCTTACATCTCTTGTATCATAGGCTATGATGATCATGGTCAAGTGTTTCCAATCAAATCCAACCCCTACCTTTTTTGGACCTGCAACAAGGATTCTAGAATGTCTGTTCCATTTATCCTTTTTGTCAGCGAGATAATCCACACTCTCCCCAAGATTTTCAAGAGCCTCGTGAACATCATAAATTGGTTTTTTTCTATTAAACAAAATTAGAATAATATCTTGGGGGTGATTTCTGGCTATTCCGACAACTTCTTTTTGATAATCCTTGTTATATTGAATACTGTTTACCATTTCCACCCAATTTGGAATGAGGTTACCATTTGGAGCATATGTATACGAGATTATTGGAATGTATTTCATGGTGTATTTGACCACAACAAATTTTTTGATCTCTTCTCTTATAATATAGTTCTTGGCCTGTCCAAAATAAAGGTGGATTAGTTTATCCAATCCATCTCTTCTATCGGGTGTGGCACTCAGACCTATTAGATATTTGGGTGTGAATTTTGTAAGAGTCTCTGTAAAGGCTGTTATTGTGGCTATGTGTGCCTCATCTATGGCAACAATACCTATATTCTTGAAGACACTAGAGTTCATATTGGCTGCCTTCCTGATTCCCATCACATATACATCAGCATCTGGATCTAGAGTCTTACCTTTTACCAACTGAACCTTGGCATTTGTAAAGGTTGAATAAGTCTTGGTTTTCCACTGTTTGTTGACCTCAGATATATGGCAAATAATAACAGTTTTGAGGCCAAGGGAAGCAGTAATGTATGATAAACAACAACTTTTTCCGAAACCTGTAAAACAGGAAATAAAAACAACATGGTCTCTTTTTAATTTTTTCATAGCCTCTTTTATAACCAAATCCTGATCTCTCTTTCTACCTGAAGGATCAGTTTCTTTTGTAAGTAACTGTTTGGTAAACGTATATGTGGTCCTGTCAAATCTGCCTTTGTTTGGAAACTCTTTGTAATACTCTCTCCATCTTCCAAGGGGAAGGTGAACATTCCCCCCTTTAACAACAAAACATTCTGCAGTTATAGGATCAGGATTATAGGTGTCCTTTTTTCCCTTCACTGTGAATTTATCAAGAATGATGGAAGCCTCTTTGTCGTGGATATCAGAAAGATCCACTACAAAGCTCATTCTTTCTTGATCAAGAAAGAATGAAATCTTCATCTCATTTTTTATACCCCTACATGTTTCCTAAACATTCTGGAATTGATGTCAAATTCACTATTTTTTACCTCATTATGAGGTACGACTCAATTCCAATTAAAATAATAACTAAGAGAATAACAGCTTCTAACACCTCTCTTTTATTGTTATAAATCCAAAGAGCGTAGGTCTTTGATTTGGCAGGCCCTATTATATAGGAAAGTATTTCCTCCATGTTTATTAATATTCTCTGAAAAGAATTCAGGTTATCAAAGGCAAAGGAATATTTTGATTATAGATCATAAATGGCATTCGCTTATCAACAATTGAGCAATTATTCTGGAAATTTATATGGTGAGCCAAGGCAACAGGGTATTGAGTATGATTGGGAAGTTCCTATAAATCAGGTTGTTTCATCACCTGGGGGCGTATCCGATATTCAACATCATTGGACGGGGGGAATGTATGGCAGAGGAAATACATCTAGTGATATTTATGCTGGTCAGGGGTATAGATACCCGAGCGCTGAATTCGGAAATCTTTACAAAGGGGGGCATGAAGCTGGACAAGCTTATCCCAATATATATCCAGAAGCCCCAGACTATCAGTACTGGAAGAATGAAGAACCCCAGCAGTATTCCTATTCCAAATCTCAAGCTTCATTGAAGGGGGCGAATCTTCTCGATGTTCCCAATACAGAAAAATTTACAAAGGTTGATTTATCAGACACGGATACTTCATACCAGTCCCCAATAGAATCCCCCAATAAAAGGAAATGGATGCTTCTGGTTATCATGATAATGACATTTATAGTTGCCTCCTTTTGGGCTGACAGTATTAAGAGTTTTATTTCACAAGTTGGACATGGAGGAAAGAGATTCAACAATATGAGGTGGAACTACATCTTGATATATTCAGTATTGGCCACAGGTTTGTTTATTCTTGGTTATTGGGCTTTATTTGATTAGCTCAATGATTTGGTAACTGGGATTCAGAAACCCCAAATGTAGACTGTAAATGTTGATTTCTATCCCTCTCCATTCTCTTGACTTCCTCCATAACAGATCTCATTTGGATCCCAGAACTTGAAGTATTCTGAGATGTAGAAAGCGGGTTATTGTTGGGGTTTATTTTATTTGGTTCCGGAGGAGAAGATACTGCTTCATATATAGGTTCATTTTCATCTGATTCATAACCTTCTTCTTCTGAACTAGAATAGGTAAATTCCACGGGTTTCTTTGGTTTCTTACCATACAAACCTTTGGATTTTTTCTTGGGGCTCTTCACCTTCTGTTTTTTTACAGGTTCAACTTCCTCATAATCATCAGGTTGATGATTCTTGGCTTGAGCTGATGCGGCTTCAAGCCATCTTACAGATTGTTCCAAACCTGGGAAAATCTGAAAATTTCCGTCATCGTATGTTACTACAAGGGTTGGGACTCCTGATATTCTAAAAGCTGTCCCATCAGCTCTAACCTTACCTTTTAATGCACGTAATCTTTGTTCTTTAGTATCCAATCTAACTTTAGTTACAGGTAGGTTGTTTTCCCAAATATATTCTTCACACTTCCTACTAGAAGGAGAGGTTGTGCTTGTAAATAATATAACATTGGAAATCATCTCAACTTAGTTTAATTTGTTTTCTTTCTAAAACAAATTGTAGTTTAGGTTTTCCAACCATGAATGGAATTCAAGACATGTAATATTTCTTAAATTCCTCCATGTCGTAAACCGGAATTCCCAAATTCCACGCCTGCTCCATCTTGTTGGTGATTTCTGAAATATTTCCAACTATAACAGCTTCAGTATTAGAAGTGACAGTTGTGGAGAAATCTCCCTGATTGTCGTAAATATAATCTTCCAGGTTATAATTGGTCTTTCCAAAGAAAGATGTCAAAACAAAGGTCTTTCCCTTGATCATGTCATTATAACCTTCCATTTCCAACCTTTCCAGATTTAGTCTGTATTTTCTAATGGACTCTTCAACCTGTGTTTTAGCAAACGAAAAGAGATAGTCTTTGAATTTGGGAAAATTTTGGGCCACATTCTCCACCCTTTTCTTTCCAAACCCTGGAATTTTTCTTTTGGATAGTTCAGCGTTGATTTCATCTGATGAGAGAGAGATTATATTTGGTATATAGTGAAATAGGGTTTTGATCAACTTTCTTCCTATACCTGATTTCAAGGTAGTAGACGCAACTAGAAATCTATCTGGAGGAACACTGGATAACGATTTGTTGATATTGTTCTTAATGTCTGCTGAACTTTTAATCCCCAACCCCTTTATTTTCTTCATGTCTTCAACAGATGCCCTCACAATATCTTCTGGGTGGTGATAACCAGACTCCCAAAATTTTTCCAGAGTTTTCTCCCTCAATCGTGGAACCTCAAGAACTGTGAAGAAATGAACCATTCTCTTGATCTGTACTTCTCGATTTGAATCAATTTTGTTTAAAACCAGATCAGATCTTTCCCAATGCCATTTACCCCTGGAATAATCAGGAAATATTGGCTCTATGTCATGGTTCACCTCTACATCTTTAATGACTGGGATAACATCCCCACTTCTAACTATTTTAACCTCTGTTCCAACTCCCATATTCCAATCTCTTATATGAGCTGCATTATGAGCTGAAGCTCTGTGTAATCTTATTCCTGAAATGTAAACAGATTCATAGATAGCTACAGGTATATATTTACCATACCTGGAGATGTTCCAATCTATGTTTATAATCTTGGTTGATCTTACCTGTTCCTCCAGTATCATTTTGAATGCTACAGAAAATCTTGGATCTGTGAGTTCTGAAACAGTCTCCCTTTCCACGTTCTTGGAAACAACAAGACCATCAATAAAATATTGAGATGTTGACCTCTCTTCCCGGTAAATATGCATAAGATAAAAGGTAGATAACGAGGAATGTTTTAAGCCTTCAGATGGAACCTTTTTATATTTGACCACCTCGAACCCCTTGGCGAAAAGAATTTTCAAAGCTTTTGAGGGTTTGGGAATCTTCAAACCAGGCATATGAACGATGTTGTACGCAACAAAATGAATATCCTTTAATTCAGGGAGGATATGAGCAGAGTTTATTTTAGAACTTATAAAACTTCTAGCGTTTGCATACATCTGTAATTGGGATGATTGCCAAGGTTTTCCCTCTTGGACTGTATTGTATTTCATCTCCCAGATCTCCTTGGAAAGGACAAACTCACCTCTTACAACAATGTCTTGTTGTATATCTGGAAAGTCCAGGTAGTCTTTCAAATAAGTTACATCCCCTCCAATGACCCCCGTTCCCCTGGTATAAATAGCCTTCAAACCATTTTGGGTATAAACTACCATTCCACTCACACCATCGAGTTTGTGAGACCAGACATAAGATGTTGTTCTGGGTTCCTGCTCCGAATCCAAAAAATTGTAAAGAGCTATAGTTCCAGGTTTGACTTTGGAGAGAGATGGCATGATATAGGGTAACTTTACTCTTATCTTTTCCACCACTGGCGCCCCAATCTTTTCATAAACCATTTGTTTTAATTTTAACCTCTTCATCAGATGCCATTCCAATGCATCATAAGAATTGTCTGTGATTCCTCCTCCTTCATAATTGTAGTACAAGTATGAGGCAAGTTTGACCAGTTTTTTCAGCTGGTCAGTAGACTTTATATGTGTGCTAATATATCGGTCGGGATCCCTGTTGATCAGGTCAGCATCTGGTAGCATTTTGGGAATACAACTTCCTTTCCAGTCAATACAGTAAGGAGATTCACAATCAGATAATGGCCTGGAACCACACTTTTTGTATTCTTCTTGAAGAGACCTGTATTCAATCTCTTTAATTATTTCATAAACTTTAGAATATTCTACATCAAATTTAGCTGAAACTTGCTTAATACAATTATCTATAAATTCAGCTGCTTTCTTGGTTGTCACCATTCTGTTTTCTGCTAATCTTTTCAAAAACCCCTCGTCCATCTTTAATTATCCCAGGAAATAATATTTTTGGTTAACCAACTTACTTTTGTCTTGAAAAAAAATATACGCTGAATTAACAGAAATCTTTTGCAGAAAATTTTCTTCCTATATATTAACACAATGAACACATCTTTATCCGCTGTTTGCTACCTTCTTGTCACAGCTCTTGCTGTATACTATGTCGTTATTGGATTGATGGATTTGCTCAAGAAGAAACAATCTAACGAAGCTGATGATACCGCTGTTATCAGCCGCCAACTTCGAGGTATGGGTTACCTTGTATTGGCAAATGTTGTTGTCATTCTTGGAGCCTACGTCTGCATGGGGTCTCCCCGAGGATTGGGAGCATCAATCACGAAACTTCTCAGGTAAATTTCAAAAGTTTTCTAATCCTTTGAGGATTAGAATTCCTCTCAAAACGTTGACAGATATTTAAAATTTTGTTATGATCTATTAATGCAGATATTTGTGAAAACTCTCACTGGAAAGACTATCACACTTGAAGTTGAACCTTCAGATAGTGTCGAGTCAGTTAAACAAAAAATTCAGGATAAGGAAGGTATTCCTCCTGACCAACAACGATTAATCTTTGCTGGAAAACAGCTTGAAGACATGCGTACTCTACAAGATTACAATATTCAGAAAGAATCAACTTTACATCTTGTTCTCAGATTGCGATAATTTATTATATCCACACGTGGATATAATGTGTTCAACAAATTTTCTTGGATATAGAACAATTTGGTATAGAACCAAATTCAGATTTATATGGTCTGGTAAATTTACCCTTAGTAAAGATATAAACTTCACCCATCATGTTCCTTGAACTATCATCTTTTATCTTGGAGTAACAATCGTGAACCAGGTCGTAATTAACAAACTGGAGAAGGGGGATACCTTGGTAATCTTCAACCTTACCCTCGTAATCTATTTTGAAATCCAGAGGGTAATAATCAGCTTGTACAAGCTTGCTTGAAGGAGAGGTCATCAAACCCCTATATTTAGGTGGAAGAAGTTTCCTAGATACTGGAGACAATACAGATAAAAGTTGTTCGAAAGGCCTAGAGGGTTGCTGTAAAATAAAATTTCGAATCCATTCTTCCTCTTTCTTTGAAAGAGATAGGGAAACAGTTTGAAGATCTGTCATAAGAGGAGCGTAGTGCCATTCGTAAGCCCATTTCCAGGAAGAAAGTCCAGATATATAGTAATGGTACACCCAAAATAAACTCTTGAGGTAATCTAGACATTGTTTTCTAATCCCTTCCTCGTTTGATATACAACTTTTGAGATAATATTCCTTCCTGTAAGAGTCAAAATCTAATATATCAGATTTGATATGCCTCAATAAAGTGCGATTAACAAATTTTTCTCCAGGAGGCTGGACCAGTCTCTGTTGTAAAAGATATTTTTGTTCAGGAAATGCTAACCTGGAAATAAATGATTTTATCCCCTCCATCTCAAGAACTCCATCTCTAACAATCAAGTTTTCCCTCCCCTGAATTGTAGATGTGGAATAAGTCTCTATCATAAAGTCCATTCCTTCCTCAAGTTTGTGAAACATTTGAATCTTTGGCAGGAAGTCGTTCCCCACAAAAAATCCCAAAAATATAAAATCGTCCACCATATCATTAACAAGCCTGTTGTTTTTGTGTTTGAACAATTTACCAAGATTATTTCGTATGGACCCCATGTAGAGTATGTGATAATAAGTTGGGTTATACTGATCTTCCCTAAAAAGGATTATTTTGGGGATATGTGTTGCCAAAGTCAACATGATAAGGTCTCCATCTGGTCCAAACATGCAGTGTGTTTCATTTTTCAACACAGTATCTGGAAGCCCCCTTATAAAATCCATCAATTTGTGTTCTCCCTCACCAGCCACAGTTGGAGGGGAAAAGTATACTTGTATATTCACCCATTGTGGATTTTTCATCATCTCGTTTCTGATAGAATAATTCAAGAACCTGGAAAGGTTGTGCATAAACTTTGTTCCTGGAGTTATGCAAGATGAGTCAAATTCACCTACATCTTTACTTGAAACAAATCGCCTCTGTCTCTGTTGGTTTTGTTTAGCGAGTGGGGCGCAACCATCTATTGCTATATACAAAACTTTCTGAGGTACAATAATTTTTGTAAGTTCTACAATCCTCCTGAAATAATCCCTGTAAACTTCAAGAATTTTCTCATCAAAAGATAGATTGCTATACCTGGTATCAAGTCTTCTTTTGTGTTGACCATAATTGAAAACTTTTTGAGCACTTGTATGTAAAAGACCATTCGAATCCAAATATAAATAATTTACATTTGATCTGTAACTACCCCTTCTAAAATGTTTCACCTGTTTGGGAAAATTTGTGATGATGAAAGGAAATAATCTCGGAACTCCCATACTTGATTCTAAATACATTTAGAATCCATTTCTTTTCATCATTTTTTTTTAAACCTACAATTTGTCCAAAATATTGTTGATGATATTGTCTTCATCTAGATCTGCTAGACAGAGCTCTAAATCTTTCACCAACATATTTAGCCCTCTTTCTTCCGATTCTCCAAATGCATCACCTGACCAGATTTCGTATAGGTGTGGAAACTTCTCTTTATTTTCCTCAATTGTTCCGTTCCCCAAACTATTTTGAAAATCATTTATTTCAGGTAATATTGCATCTGCATCTTTAGTCAATTCCTCCAAAAGTGTTCTCAGTTCATTAGCAACCTCTTCTGGTTGAAGGGTATTATTCTCTTCCAAAACATCCTCTACAAAATCATTGTTATCATCAATCAGATCTTCCATTATTGGCAAAGCTGTTTTGATGATTAATTGGGAAAGTTTTTTAATCTCTTTAAGAATCTCCATTGTGCCTTAATCTTTCATTAGAGATACTTTAAATAAAAACGACCAAATATCATCTTCTACTTCCCTAGGAATGGATTCTGTGAGTTATTGATCTTCTTCATCTTTCTCTTCAATTTCCTTCTTTGCTCTCTGTTAAGAGATACTTTTTGGTTGTTTGAATCTGTAAATGTTATTTTAGGAGGAACCATTTTTTTCCACCCATCGTCTACCAATTCTTTCTTCACTACCAGAGCCTGTTCCAAGGTAAGGTAATTACATTGGGTCTGTCTATTCCCAGGCTCCTCTTCAAAACAAAAAACACTTGTGATCCTGTTTTCAGCATCCTCTCCACAAATCCATGTTAACTTTCCCTCTGAACCAGGGTGAAAATAACCAAACGGGGGATTGTCATCATCTTTGTTCAACAAAAATTCAACCTTTGTGTTATCTGCAATGTATTTCCCAAGATCGTCAGCCATTATCAATAAAAAATAAACTTCTAAAAGAAAAGGTGTTAAAATGAAAACCTTTTAATTCCTTCTGCCATCAGACATACTTTCCAATCCATATTTGTGAATTGGAAAACAACCTGGTCATGGGTTAAAAAACATTCATTTTGATTCAGAGATACTGTTTATAATCACATCTATTTCTTTGTGAAAAGATTCATACATTGATACATCACCAGAATTATTCAATATAATAACAGGAACAGGATGGCGTGTATTAAAAAAATCGTCGTGCACCTCTTTTAATGATAGTTGATATTCTCGAGATATCAACATTTCCTCTTCTCTACCCCTAGATTTTAGTCTATTCATAGCAACCTCAATTTCAGGCGAAAGGTAAATAAACAAACTAGGTTTAAATGGCATCAATTCTGACCACATTTTCCATAGATCCATGTAGTCCTTGTATTCAGATTCGTCAATCAAACCATCTTTCTTCATAGCTTTCATGAAAAGAACATCTGTAAATATACTTCTCTCAAGTACAAATAATTTGGCATGAGGATTTTCTCTGTATTTATTCCTACACTCCATAATCCTGTCGTGAAAAACTCTGGTTTGAAATTGGTATGCCCGCCTGGAAGGATCATCATAGAACCTTTTTAAAGTCCCTTCATCTTTCCATTTGGTCAACGGTTCATCAACAATGACGGCATCTGGATACACCTTTACAAAATAATCGTATATAAACACACTTTTACCAGCTCCGATGATACCATCTATAACAACTACTATCGGGGAATCCATTCTTTACATGTAAAAAATGTAAGAATGAACATTTCATTTTTTCAGGGAATCCACTATGTATAATAACTCTTCCAGAATCCATGGTTCATTTCCACGTTGAGAATTAGGTTTTGCAAATCCCCTCTCTATTAGATATCGTGATAGAAGACCATTATACTCCCCTCCAAGGTAGAATTGTGTTTCCAACTGTCCTCCATATTTGTTCCACTTGAGAATTCTAACAGGTATGACTTGCCCATCTATCAATCTGGTAACCTCGTTTCTTACAAGTATAGCTGCCTCCATCTCTAATGAATCTGCAGTTCTAATTTCAGGAATATTAATATCTGCTATTATAGCATTAAATTTAACAGGTATTTTCCCCCCAATTAATATGATGAATGTGCATATATTTCCACTATACACCCCACAAATTTTAGCTAAAATCACCTTACCTTGAGATGGAACTGGTAGAATTGTATCCGGGTCTAGCGTTTCAAGTTTTTTCCTAACTTTCTGGGAGTCTCTCTTAGGATTTGAAGATTTTTTTAGAATGAAAGAATTTCGTCTCTTACGGGAATCCATTAATGGGTTTTGATATTTCTCTATGATTTCTAATTGTTTGAAACGCAAGTATAAATTCCATGAACATAATACCCCTGGTTAAAAGAAGCTGGACTTTGTTTTTCACCATATTTTGGTATTCCAGCTGACCAACCTGGAACCACAGGAAACTTTGTATATTCTGTTGAGTTTGAAGAAGCAGGTACTTGACATGGGAGAGGTCCAAATGGATTTTTTGTTGGATCGTTTGGTTTCCACTTGTCTTCAAACGCCAAGCAATAACTTCTTCCATCACAATGTTTGGAAAGATAAGCAGATGCATCTCTGGGTCTACACTTGTTAATATTATTATTGTAAGCGCAGGCAGTGTTTACACCATCTTTATTAATATTAATACAAGTTGGATACTGCACACATTTCCCATTAACACATGTTAGAGATACACCTTTGGTGGGATCTTTGGTTATTCCACATGGTTTATCCTTGGAACAGGGTTTTGGTTGGCATACCCCTTCGCTTCCACATATCATCCCCTCTCCACATTCAGCGTTCGTAGCACATTTCACCTTGGATTCATGGCCAGATATTCCACACGTAGATAAGAAAATATCAGCTGGTTTTGATGTGCATTCTGCGAATGGGTCGTTAACTTCCACCCAAGCTCCAACAATGTTCACATGATATCCTATTGGACATTGGATTTGAGGTTCTTTTTCAGCGTTTAACAATTCCAAACCGTCCCCAGGATTGTTTCCGAAAGCGTTTGGAGCAGGAAGATTTCCACTGAATGGATAGAGAATATTTTGTTGGTGAGAATGTTTATTCTGATAGTCAAGTTGAAGGGTTAGAAAAATAAACACTCCTATAGCTATTGATAGGGCAAAGATAACAACTATAGCCCACTTTTCCATTTATTATACGACCAGAAAAGATATCCATCACATCATCTATTCCCCATGATCTAGAGATGTGATTCAATCATCAGTGATGCTTGAATCACGATTTTTTACAGGGTTTAATAAGGAGTCAATATTGGTTTTACACTCTTCTCTCGTCTTTCGCGAAACCATTCCGTAATATAAGAGTTTGGGGCTGGGTATACCCAGGGATTTTGTAGATAATAATCCTTGTCCAGATATTGATCAAGATAATGCCAGCCTGTTAATTGCGGTTGAATAAATTTACCTGAATTCTTGGTGACAATCCCACTTCTGTACTCGTAGGGGTTGTATCCCTCTCTGGTTTTGAAACCCAGATATAGAACAGCAAGAATAAAAAGAGATATTATCAGGAACATGATATTTCTGTTCATTTACAATCTCCAAAGAGAGTCTTCTTTCAAAGAAAGACCATCTTGCAAAACTATAAATGGAACCCGTAGATTGGAAGAATGGAGATAACCAGATAACAGTTTTCGGGGCCAATACAATTAATATTGGAAAACAACCACTCAGATTTTTAAGTGTTGATGTAGAACCATACACAAAGGTTCCATTTGGTTTGACACAACAATATCCTATTTTGAAGGTTGGGCTAACCCTTGGTCCTGGAGAAAAATCAAAATATACATTGTGGTATGATGGAAAGTATATGAGAATCAAACCTGATTATATCAATTTCAAAAAATGGAAATATTCGTACGTTAACCCAGGTTTGGATATTAATCTTAACAAACTTTATTATTTGACAGGTGTTCCCAGAGCGATAGATACATGGCCAGCAATAATAGACTCCCATTATAGAATCGTTTGGCAAAATGCTAATCTTGGACACCCCATAGCAACAATAATTAATGGTATTCCAGGCCTTCCTTTAAGTTGGTGTGGTGGTGTAGGTTGTAATATAACTCTAGTTCCATACCAACAATGGATCTCCTTGAAGAATATTTTAAATTGTTGTTCTCCAGGTGCAGTTTCAGATTATTGTGAGACTGCAAATTATTCTATAAAAAATCCAGTAACGTGTCCGGCCATTATGTACTCGATGTGTAAAAAAGATTGGGTAAAAGGAAAGGGTGGAAATCAGATATGTCAAAGTTATCTAGATTCTTACGCCAAGTATCCTGGTATTGGCGAAGCTGTAACACTAACTGTTTCAAACGAGATTAATAAACGAAATCCATCTAATTATAACTCGAGTAGAGATGGTAAAGATCCCTTTTACACAACCGCCATGCCATTTCTCTGTTCAAGCAAGGCTCAGGGTGCTTGTGATTCCATTTTATCACAATACTGCTCTCAATTCACAATCAAAGATTTGCAAAATGATGTGAAAGAGACTGGAGGAACTCTTATAAACCTTTGTGGTTGTCATCTTTCAGATGGAAATTGTCCTGTTAACGGTAACCTTCGTATCAAGCATTGTGGTTGTGATGATTTCGTGGACGAGGACGTGAAATCGTTGAAGTGTACACCACTTGCCAAGAATCAATATGCCATTCCTGGACCTATACAGGATACATCATGCATGCCAACCTGTCATCTACCTCAAACTATAAAGAGAGGTCAGATAACACCCAGGATTTGTCCAGCAACAACCTGCATCTTCAATGACATCAATATAAATTCTCTCCAGTCTGGGGGACCCATCACGTTTGAACAGGTCTGCGGAAGCAATGGTCAGGGTAACTGTTACATCTCCGATATTGACATAAATAAGATAAATAGTTCGGGGAAGGTTACCCTTGAACAAAAGTGTGGAGCTTGTTTTCAGTATGATCCAACAACTTTGTCCTCAACACAGGTCAATTGCGGAACACTGAAACCTGGCCAAACTCCTACTCCACCCCCAACCCCTCCTCCACAAGGGTCAAAGATCCCAAATCTTTCAGGTATAACAGCTTGGTTTTCAAAACATAGGGATGTAGCTATTGTTGGAGGTCTATTTCTCCTTGTTTTGGTAGCTATTATCATCTTCATAATCTATGGCGTTCCAAGTAAAAGGAGACCCAAACGTTACTCTGAGGGGAGCAGTAGTCTCGATATTCCATATGGGTACAACCCCTATGTTAAAACATGTTGAGATCTCCCTGATTAACCTTTCAGTACGTAATCACGTACTGAATCAAATCGTTTACTAGTTCACAATATAATGGATACTCATTTTGTTTGGAGGTTCAACAACAGTCGCGACAACCATGGATTTTTTAAGCATCCTGGACCTGCGCCTTTTTTCCAGAATTTGTTCCCTGTTTTTCAGGTAATAATTTCTAGAATATATTTTATCTTTTTCAGCATATCTTTCACGTTTATATTTCCTTATTCTATCCCGATTTTTCATGTAATATTGTTTGAAATATGTTCTATCATGTGGAAATCTACGTTTCTTTTCCAAGATTTTTTCCCTGTTTTTCAGATAATATTTTTTACTCCATTCCCTAGCTTTTAATTTTTTCTGTTTTTCCACAAGCTGTAAATCTCTCAACTCTTTTGGTGAAGGCGAAATGGACATGTTGTATTTTTCATTTTATTGGGGTTTTCTCTCATTTTTTCAACATTGGTGGTAAGGTTCAACATCAATTACAGGTAAATTACAATCTCGTTTTTTCTTATCTCTCTGAGATGAGAAAACGGATTTAGATGAACCCATATACTATACAATTTTCCAAACAGTCTGGAAGTGAGGTTAATCGATTACCAAAACATTTCAATCTTTTACAATTTACCAGACTGTTTGGAAGCGAGGTTAATGGATTATAAGAACATTGTAAATTTTCACAATTTCCCAGACAGTCTGGAAGCGAGGTTAATTGATTAACCTGGCACAACAATACTTTGCAATTCTTCAGACAGTCTGTAAGTGAGGTTAATTGATTACCAGAACAATCCAAATCTTCACAATTCTTTAGACAATCTGGAAGTGAGGTTAATTGGTTATCAGAACAAAGTAATTCTTCACACTTTCCAAGACAGTCTGGAAGAGAGGTCAATTGATTAAAAGAACAATTCAAATCCTCAATCTTGGAATAGTCAATTTCTTCACCTTCGCACAGATGTCCTTTAGGGTAGTGTCTTGGTAATTCTGTCAATTTCTTCCTAGAGATATTCAGTTTCTTGTAAGCCCGTTCCTTGAACTCCAGTGAGGACAGATCTGAAAATTCCTTGTTTGCCAATACTAACCCTTTCAAAGCTTCTTCGGAACAGAATTTCAACAGGTAGATATTAAGATCAGAATAGAGATTCATGATTACTATCAATTACAGGTACATGGAAATCTCATTTTCTCATCTTTGAGATGAGAAAAGGATTTAGACAAACCTTGTTACTTTACAATTTGTCAATCTGAAAGTGAGGTTAAATCATTATCATAACAATCCAAATAATTACAATTCTCCAGACAGTCTGGAAGTGAGGTTAATTGATTAAAACGATAATCCAAATCTTTACAATTTTCCAGACAATCTGGAAGTGAGGTTAATTGATTATTATGACAATCCAAACTTTCACAGTATTCAAGACAATCTGGAAGTGAGGTTAATTTATTATTATGACAATCCAAACTTTCACAGTTTCCAAGACAAACTGGAAGTGAGGTTAATTGGTTATTAAAACAATATAATATTTTACACTTTCTAAGACAGTCTGGAAGTGAGGTTAATTGGTTATTAAAACAAAGTAATTCTTCACACTTTCCAAGACAGTCTGGAAGTGAAGTTAATTGGTTATCAGAACAATCCAAATCCTCACAATTTTCCAGACAGTCTGGAAGTGAGGTTAATTGGTTACCATAACAATGTAATTTTTCACAAATTCCAAGACAATCTGGAAGTGAAATTAATTGGTTAGAATCACAATCCAATTCATCACAATTCCTAAGACAATCTGGAAGTGAGGTTAATTGATTTTCAGAACAATCCAATTTTTTACAATTTCGCAGTCCATTAGGACCTCCCGGAAGTGAGGTCAATTGATTATGAGAACAAATTAAGTGTTTACAATTTTCCAAACATTCTGGAAGTGAGGTCAATTTGTTCCAAGAACAATATAATGTTTTACAATTTCTCAGACAGTCTGGAAGTGAGGTTAATTGGTTATCATAACAAGATAAGGATTCACAATTTACCAGACAGTCTGGAAGTGATGTTAATTGATTAAAGGAACAATCCAATCTTTCACATTTTCCCAGACAATCTGGAAGTGAGGTTAATTGGTTATCAGAACAAAGTAATTCTTCACACTTTCCAAGACAGTCTGGAAGAGAGGTCAATTGATTAAAAGAACAATTCAAATCCTCAATCTTGGAATAGTCAATTTCTTCACCTTCGCACAGATGTCCTTTAGGGTAGTGTCTTGGTAATTCTGTCAATTTCTTCCTAGAGATATTCAGTTTCTTGTAAGCCCGTTCCTTGAACTCCAGTGAGGACAGATCTGAAAATTCCTTGTTTGCCAATACTAACCCTTTCAAAGCTTCTTCGGAACAGAATTTCAACAGGTAGATATTAAGATCAGAATAGAGATTCATGATTACTATCAATTACAGGTACATGGAAATCTCATTTTCTCATCTTTGAGATGAGAAAAGGATTTAGACAAACCTTGTTACTTTACAATTTGTCAATCTGAAAGTGAGGTTAAATCATTATCATAACAATCCAAATAATTACAATTCTCCAGACAGTCTGGAAGTGAGGTTAATTGATTAAAACGATAATCCAAATCTTTACAATTTTCCAGACAATCTGGAAGTGAGGTTAATTGATTATTATGACAATCCAAACTTTCACAGTATTCAAGACAATCTGGAAGTGAGGTTAATTTATTATTATGACAATCCAAACTTTCACACTTTCCCAGACAGTCTGGAAGAGAGGTTAATTGGTTATTAAAACAATATAATATTTTACACTTTCTAAGACAGTCTGGAAGTGAGGTTAATTGGTTATTAAAACAAAGTAATTCTTCACACTTTCCAAGACAGACTGAAAGTGAGGTTAATTCATTACTATAACAATGTAATTCTTCACACTTTCCAAGACAGTCTGGAAGTGAGGTTAATTGGTTATCATAACAAATTAATTGTTTACACTTTCCAAGACAGTCTGGAAGTGAGGTTAATTGATTACCAGAACACTCTATTTTTTTACATTTTCCTAGACAGTCTGTAATTGAGGTCAATTGATTATCATAACACCACAATTTTTTACAATTTCCAAGACAGTCTGGAAGTGAGGTTAATTGATTACCAGAACACTCTATTTTTTTACAATTTTCCAGACAGTCTGGAAGTGAGGTTAATTGGTTATCAGAACAAAGTAGTTTTTTGCAATTTACCAGACAGTCTGGAAGAGAGGTTATTTGGTTATCAGAACACCACAATTCTTCACACTTTCCAAGACAGTTTGGAAGTGAGGTCAATTCATTCTCATCACATTTCAATACTTTACAATTTTCCAGACAGTCTGGAAGTGAGGTTAAATAATTCCCAGAACAATCCAAATCCTCAATCTTAGAATAATCAATTTCTTCCCCTTCGCACAGGTGCCCTTTAGGGTAGTGTCTTGGTAATTCTGTCAATCCCTGGGAAGAGATATCCAGTTTCTTGTAAGCCCGTTCCTTGAACTCCAGCGAGGACAGAGCTGAAAATTCTTTATTTGCCAATACCAACCCCTTCAAAGCTTCTTCAGAACAGAATTTCAACAGGTAGTTATTAATATCAGAATAGAGATTCATGATTAAGTTCAAATGAAAGGTAAATGAAAATCTCAATTTTTCCAATCCCTGAGATGAGAAAAAGGATTTAGACAAACCTTGTTACTTTACAATTTGTCAATCTGAAAGTGAGGTTAAATCATTATCATAACAATCCAAATATTTACAATTCTCCAGACAATCTGGAAGTGAGCTTAGTTGGTTGTGAGAACAATCCAATTTTTTACAATTTCCAAGACAGTCTGGAAGAGAGGTTAATTGATTACCATAACAAATTAGTTTTTCACAATTTACCAGACAGTCTGGAAGTGAGGTTAATGAATTAACCTCACACCGAAAATTTTTACAATTCTCCAAACAGTCTGGAAGTGAGGTTAATTGGTTATCATAACAATTTAACTCTTCACAATTTACCAGACAGTCTGGAAGTGAGGTTAATTGATTATGAGAACAACTTAATCTTTCACAATTTCTCAGACAGTCTGGAAGTAAGGTTAAGTGATTCCAAGAACAAAATAAATTTTTACAATTCTCCAAACAGTCTGGAAGTGAGGTCAATTGGTTGGAATCACAAAATAATTCTTCACACTTTCCAAGACAGTCTGGAAGTGAGGTTAATTGGTTATCATAACAATGTAATTTTTCACAATTTCCAAGACAGTCTGGAAGTGAGGTCAATTGATTATAAGAACAAAGTAATTTTTTACATTTTCCCAGACAATCTGGAAGTGAGGTTAAACGATTATGATAACAAACCAATTCTTCACAACTTCCAAGACAGTCTGGAAGCGAGGTTAATTGATTACCATGACAAAGTAGTTCTTCACAATTTCCAAGACATTCTGGAAGTGAGGTCAATTGATTATAAGAACAAAGTAGTTCTTCACAATTTCCAAGACAGTCTGGAAGAGAGGTTAATTGATTATGAAAACAATTCAGGTACTCAATCTTGGAATAGTCAATTTCTTCCCCTTCGCACAGATGCCCTTTAGGGTAGTGTGTTGGTAATTCTTTCAATCTCTTCATAGAGATATTCAGTTTCCTAGAAGCCCGTTCCTTGAACTCCAGTACAGACAGATATGAAAATTCTTTATTTGCCAATACTAACCTCTTCAAAGCTTCTTCGGAACAGAATTTCAACAGGTAGTTATTAAGATCAGAATAGAGATTCATGGTTAATATCAATTACAGGTAAATGGCAATCTCATTTTCTCACCATGAGATAAGAATGGTTTGAATAAACCTTGTTATTTACAATCTTCTAGACAGGTTAATTCATTTCCAAAACAATTTATCTGTTTACAGTTCGTTATGACCTTCTTAAAAATCGAGGTTAAGTGATTGTGATGACAACCATTTTAAGTCTTTTCCATCTCGTTTCAGATGGAAAAAAGGAATTTAATCTCCTGGATCATGGTGGTTTTTCAAGATGGTTTCTGGGGTCCATTTGGAGAAAAGAAACGGGTAATCACCAGTTCTACATCCACATCCATATTTATCAACCAAGACTGTTACACCTGTTTTGATGACCCTATCGCCAATTACATTGGGCCTCGTTTGGTGCCAAATATAAAGCCCATTTTGTTCACACTCTTCTGATCTATGGCTTTCTATTAAGTGAATTCTCCATTTTCTGGTTGGAGTCTTCCTCTCCACCACTCCAAATTCGTAATGGTATGAACAACCTGCCCATTGTATCTTAACATAAACTATGTCACCAATCTTAAAATCAGCTTCACTTTGCTCCATAATAAAAACAACGTATAGCTGTTTGTAGACATCACTTTTTTTCACAGGGAAAAATGACCAGGGAAAATGAATTTAATTTTGTTTAAAACATGTCTAGAAACGACCTTTTCAGTTTTACATATTTTTTCATACCAACTGGTTGGAGAGATTTTTTCTTGGAAGAGGAAGTGATACAGAATATCTATGATATATCGAAGATGTTGAAGAAGGAGACTGGAAATGTTTTCCCCACAATTGACCTTGTCTACAATGCATTTGATTATTGTAAACCTTTAGATATAAAGTGTATAATTATAGCCCAAGATCCATATCACACAAAAGGAGCTGCCATGGGGTTGGCATTCTCCCATCTTGAAAAAAGAAAGATGATTCAACCATCTCTTAAAAATATTTACAAAGAATTGGAGAATGACGAATTTCTGGTAGACTGGAATTCTGGAGATCTGTCAAAATGGGCTAAACAGGGTGTATTTCTAATAAACACAGCTCTTACAGTAAAAGAGGGGTCTCCTAAATCTCATTCAAAACTGTGGAGTCGTTTTAGTGAAAGATTGTTCCTATATCTCTCCCAAACGTGTACTAAGGGGATTGTTATCTTGGCGTGGGGAAAAGATGCCCAGAAATATATAGGATACTTTAGGAATGTTGATAAAAAATACGTTATTGCAAGTAGTCACCCATCCCCACTCAGCTTCAATAATAGCACGTCTTCATGTGGTCAAAGTTTTTCTGGAAGTAAACCATTTTCAAAGGCAAACAGAAAGCTTGTTGAGTTTGGATTAAAACCAGTGGACTGGAACTTGCTCGATTAATCTCACCCACTTTTATATTTTGGTTCCAAGGAAATTGAAGTAGTGGATTTTTGACAATGGGTAGCTGATATTTTCAAACTCAGCGTTATGAAAATTTTCAACCCAAAACAGGTTGAAAATTATAGTTGAAGGATAGAATCAATATTGATTGTTTGAATTCTAGTGAGTTTCTCTTCTATCGATGATTTGTTCTTCATAATTATATCTATGAAAAAGTTGTACATCTCTCTCATGTTTCTCTCATATCTACCTGTGAGTATGATCTCTGATGAACTGAATACTATGAATGTGGTGTACACTGGTTTTTTCCCCTTTTTCTTATCTCTAAAAACATTTTCCTCTATCTGCTTGAAATATGGTTCTCCTTCATCTGGAATAACCAAACAGTTGTATTTAAAATCTTCGGGTTTAGAGGAATACATCTTAATGTTCACACTTGTATGACCTGTAGATTCACAGCTAGACATATAGACTTTCTCTGAATATTTCTTCTTGTTCATGAGAGAATTGAGCTTCACTTTGTCTATAAAAAATCCAACATTCACATCCACATTTCTCATGACCAGATCAATCAAAAATTGAGGTTCTTCATATGAAGATTTGAGCTGGTATGACCCTGGAATTTTGCTAATATAATCCTGCCATAAAATGAGGGTAGTTTCACTAGAATCCGTTTCTCGTTTACATCCAGCTATTTTGATACTATCTGAAAACAACATTACGTTTACGATGATATCTCCAATAGAAAGAACTATGGTAACTTGGTTAAGAAATGTTGGTATTTTTCCTATCTGTTTGTAGGTGTAGTACATGTCGCAATTTTCACAGTGATATTTAATCTCCTTCAAATCTGTTAATTCGCTATACAATTCATTTTTCACATCGTGAATCTCTTCAACAACTGATAGAATCTTCTTGGGTTTTGTATCAACATTGTACTTCTTTTCAAGCCTGCAATTAGCTGCACACCAGTGTTTCTTTTTCTTTCTCACATCGATTCCACGCATGAAAACTCCTTTTTGAACACTAATAACAGCACCTTTTGGGGCCTTCAAAAGAGATTTGTTTACATTTTTCTTTTTCTTGGTCAACGGAATATCAACTTCCGTCAATTGAACTCCAACAAATATTTTTCCAAGATCTAGCTTAGAATTGAGATAAACCATCTCCGTTCTTGTAGATGTCTTCAGGTCACCGAAATCTGGAAGTCCGTATTTTTTCATTTCCTTAAAGGCCCCTTTCCTTTAACACGGTTAGACATTTTTATTGAGAGATTCGTACATTTCTCTAGCTTCAGCTATAGTCCACCTTCGTTTCCTCAATTTTCCATTAACAGCGTTGTGTGCTCTAATACTCCACTCAAAGTATTTTTCTGGGGGATTAAATTGAGGTCTGTTAAATCTGTACCATCTAGCCCAAAAATTCCTACACCCACATGGTTTTCTTCCAGCTGGAGTAATTTTTCATAAATTCGGAATCATCAAACCCTCTGTATGTAAGAGCTCGTATGTGAAGTTCGTTCCACAATTCAGACATTTGTTATTTATAATACATCCACGTATATTATAAAATGGAAAAGGAAATGTTGATAGAGATACTGGGCCTCCTGAAAACTATCGATGAGAGACTAACAAAAATAGAGAGGAGTGTGGAAAAAATGGATTCACACGTTGATTTTGTGGAGGAAGTCTATGAAAATGTCAAATCCCCGTTCCATAAAGTCTTGAACATTTTCTCAACGCCAACATTGCCCTCGATAACATACTGAAAATATAACCAATTAACCTGGTTTTCAAATTAGAAAACTCAATCAATACGAATTAAATAAGTTTAGACAATAGTCATTATGATATTAACATGGGAAGGAAAGCAAGAACTGTTTTTACTCTCAAAAGTCTGGATTTGAAAGGTCTGTTATCTTTCTATTTGGAAAAGGACGATAACTCTGGTTATATAACCCTCTTGGAAGATGAATTTCCTTCAGAAAATAGGGTTAGAACTAGAAGGAGGGGAAGAAAACCTGTAGAATTTAAGGATATTCATAAGAAGGTTATTAAATACTGGCCCAATATGGTGGACAATTCTCAAAATAGTATATTACCTCAATATACAACTCAAAGATGTCATATGTGCCATAATACATTTACAAGTAGAGTTTTGGGCTGTCCTATAGATTACAAAATACAAGATGAAAACAGCCTTGAAAAAGATTACATAAAGAATTATTTTTCATCCCTTAACTTCACATTAACTGAAGGTACAGACTATTTTATTACAGAAGGTGTTTTCTGTTCCTGTAATTGCGTGAAAGAATATATACTTATGAAACTAAGTATTCACGGATCAGCCAAATACTACAACTCTCTGACACTGTTGACTCTTATGAAAAAGAAGATTTTTGGAGAGGAAAAGTTTGTTTTTACACCATGTATGAATAGAATAAAAACGTTGAAAGATTATGGAGGTCACTTAACGATTAAAGAATATAGATCGGTTCCCGATTATCAGGTCTATCTAGATACAGTAAACATGAAACGTCCCTGTATGTTTTCATGTTCCGAATATATAGAGGAAAGAAAATTGAAATAAAACATCAGCTGTATAACACAAGTATGGATACCCAAAAGTTTTTCAGGTGGTCTAGAAGTAAAAAAAATCTTTTAGAAATTTTAAAAGATAGGGGGTATAATCAGGAAGAATTGGAGTTTTCTAGACAGGCCTTAGAAAACCTCTCTATTGATTGTTCTCTTGACGAATTTAAAAAATCTCTAGAAGAGGTTCATGGTGACGATCAATTGGTTCCCAAAATTTTTCTTCATTGGTCGGAGTTTCCAAAACTGGGAACAAATCTACGATCCATTTTTAACAAAATGGAACTTCTAGGTGTTAAGAGAGCTATAATAGTGGCAGATGAATCTATTACATCTCACGCCAAAAAGACCTTGAGAAGCATTAGAAAAACTGGATATCATATAGATGTTTACACCCTCAATGAATCTCAAATAAACATAACAAATCATGTTTATGTTCCTAAACATAGATTGTGCACTGATGAGGAGAAAAAGAAGCACACAAAAATTTACAGATTAAAACCATCTCAATATCCAGAGATCAAAAGAACAGATCCGTTGGTTAGACATTTTGGAGCAAAGAAGGGGGACCTTTTCGAAATAACACGAAAATCTGATACACAGGCTGGATTACCAGCATTATATTACAGAATTGTTATTTGAAAAAATGACACTTAAGATCAGGATCCCACGTTAAAATAAATCTGAAAATGGAGACAGTCGAATCACAACATACACCAGGTATGACATGGTTCGTGGATTACTGGACTAAAAATAGAAGGAGACTCCACAAAACACTAACATTTGAACAGCAATGTGTAATTGGTGAGATTATGGAAGATTTGTTGTATTTCGGACCATTCCCCAACGAAGCTTCTTGGGAAGCTGAAGCTGAGGCAGTTTTCATGTTATTCGAGTTGAACCCATCTGAAAAAAACTCTGAAAATATCAACTTTTACACATTTGCCCAACGAAGAGGGGTAATGAATTTCCCCAAAGAGAATGAATGGCACCTCGTCACCAAGAGATCTCGTGGTAAGCACAATTGTGCTTGATTTATATCTTTTTTTTCACATCCCAGTGTGAAAAAATTCTAATTACAAACCATGTCGCAAATATTTTTTAATTCCACAACCATATCATCAGCTTTTGTAATCTGTGTTCCAATCACCAAACAATCTGCTCCATTTTCAAGGGCATTTTGAACAGATGATGTTTGCCTCTGGTTATTGGTTCTGTCTGAAGGATCTATTCTAATCCCAGGACACATTTTCAATAATTTGAGGTCTTGAACAGTGTTAAGACATGTTGGTGGTAAAATGATTCCATCAGCTCCAGCTCTATCTGCAATTTCTGCAAACATCCTCACAGTTTCGTTCATGGTCCTTCTGTAAATGAGGTTACAATAGTCATCATCATAATGAGTCAAAACTGTGAGAACAAACAGCTTGGTCTTAGTGTTTCTAGTTATGAGAGACAATTCTCTCAAAATATCCTCTCCAACATGAGCATAAACATTAATGATGTCCACACCAAACTCTACAAACTTTTTTACAATAGCAACCATTGTCCTTTTTCCGTTCCACATTTTTATATCCACAAATAGAGGTTTATTTACACTCTTTACCTTTTCCAATATTTTATCTCCATCCAAGATGCCATCCAGGTTAATTTTGAATCCGTAAAGATTGCTATTAAATTTTGATAAGGTGTGTATGATACCACAATTTCCAAAAGTATCAGAATCGAGAGCCACAAATATTTTTGGAATTCTATCGACTTTTTGCCACCCTGTTGGGTTCTCCAAATACTCCCTGTAGAGAAGAACACCCTTTTTTTCTAAAAGATTAAGGTTTAATGCTATCTCCAATAATTGGGGTAGGGATAAAAGAGAAATTAAAGTGACCCCCTCAGATGCAAGCCTTTCTTTTGCTTGCAGATTTCCATACTCTAAAATACAAGCTGCATACTTGACCTTATATCCAGATTCTCTGAATGTCTTGATGGCATTTAACGTTGTCTCCCCATAGTTTACCAATTCTTCAACTATAAGAACATTCATTCCTGGTGTAATCAATGGATTGTCCATATCCCCAGTGATCAATTCTTTATGACCCCCCTCCTTTCTTGCACCCCTTAGATACACATATGGAATCTCTTGATTTCTCATAATAGAAAGTTGGTTTCGCAGCTCCCAACCAGGTAACATTCCACCAGTAACATTTCCGTTTATAAAGTCTATTTCACCCCCCGTTTCCAGGTAAACCTTTTCTGATAATTCTTTTATCAAATATTTTAAAATTTCAGGCTGTCCACAGAGACCTTTTATCATAACATATCCTGGTCCTTTATTTCCAGAAGAATAGACGAATTGTGGACCTTCGGTTCTTATCTTAACAGCCCCTGAATTTATGATAAGTTTAGCTATATCTACTAATCTGGAACTCATTTTATACTTTTAACCATGGCTTTAAACTAACCTTTCATTCTGATTCAAGCTTTGTTGTCCAGAAGATAAAAAAAGGTTTGGTTAATCAGATAAAATTGAGATTGGAGGTGAATATAGATGTCCAGTAAAATGTCTTTCACTATAGAGACTGTTGAATGCGATATTTCAGAGGAACAGTCTTATGTCTACGAGAGAATGACCAAATACGAGTACACAAAGATTTTAGCGGAGAGAATAAAACAGCTAAATGCTGGCGAAACTCCCCTTGTAAATTGTGACAATGAATTTGATAACCTCTGTATTGCTGAAAAAGAACTTCGTCAACGTGTTATACCGCTTGTAATCAAAAGAACTGATAACAGGGAGACGAAAACCATTAAAATAAGCAATATAGTCATCTCAAATTACTGATTTTCCAAAGGGTTACCCTTTGGAAAATCCACATTTCCTGATCTTCTGGATAAGGAAATCAAAATTTTAATACTTTAATAGAAGGCTCTCTGAAGGTAGTTCTTTCCAATGTCATATTCAACCCTACCTTCACTTAGACAACTAAAGGGATCCGTATATTTGGAGGTGTAAAATCTATCTGGGGCCATGTTGTTTGGCAAAGGGTCATCATAATCTCCACATTGTTCGTTTACTATATATTTTCCTGGCATATGACCAAAACAGTATCCATATCTGCACCTCCCGTACCCAAATCTTGAAGAATGGTCTGGGTGGGAATCCCTCTCCAAACCTATAATATAGTGAGATGATACATCTCTTCCTGCTTCACAGATCTGATAAGATTGTCTCCTTGGACCATTTCCAAACATTGTGTACAGGTCCTTTCCCAATTTCCCATAAGAAACACTTCCAGATAAATTGGCTATCGGACCTGGCCACGAGTTTTGATCAAGATTTTGGATCTCTTTCTCATCCTGATATCTAACATACATTTATAGTAATCTTTCAAATATTTTGAAGCACATTTCTAAACCTTGGGCTGTAGTTTCTAATATATACGTTCCTTTCGTCCTGAAGGCTGGGGAACTCTTTCATTATGAATTTTAACATGATCATCTTCTGATCACCTGTCATTTTACCTAATAAATGAATGATCAAAGCGTCAGTTCTATAGTTCTCTGTGAGCCTCTTATTTTCCTCCAAAAGTTTGAGATACAGACAAAATGTCGCATCGTCAGAAACTGAACGTTCATGATTGTTAACATTTATAGAAGGGGTTGAATTACTCCGTTGTCGTTTAACAGATTTTTCACGTTTCCCCCTTTTTTGATCTGAAGATTCAGATTTTTTATTTCTTCGCCTTCTTTTAGGTGAAGTTGAAGATTTTCTCTCCCCTTTCATACGATAACTGATTGATACTTATCAAACTCTAAATCTTTTCAAAAAAATGATTAAACATCCTCTTGGATTAGTTAAGTATAAAGAGAATGTCTTCAATCCAAGTCAAAAAGGATAGGTATTCCTATTTTCCTATAGAGTATCATTCCTTGGAAAAATTTTACAACCTTCAGGTATCTGTCTTTTGGGTAGTCGAAGACATAGACTTCAGCAAGGATAGGGAACACTGGGATTCTCTAGATTCAGATTCAAGAAGATTTTTGGAATTTATCCTGTTCTTCTTTGCACAGGCTGATGGCATCATCAACGAAAATCTCATTGAAAATTTTCAAAAGGAAACGTCTGTGTACAAGGAAGCCCAACATTTTTACATTGCACAAGCCTTTTTTGAGACTATTCATAATAAAACTTATTCGGTGTTGATAGAAACCTTTTTTAGAGATCATGAAAAGAAGAATATGGCTTTTAACGCCATTCAACATTATCCAGTTATTGGAAAAATTGCCGATTGGATGTTCAGTTGGATGACACCTGAACGACCTCTTAGTGAAAGAGTGGTAGCCTTTGCCTGTATAGAGGGGGTTTTATTCACTGGGGCGTTTGCTGCAATCTATTGGATCAAGAAGAGAGACAACATTTTACCAGGTCTTTGCACATCAAATGAACTTATAGCTAGAGATGAGGCTATCCACGCCTTGTTTGCAGTAGAGTTGTACAAGATTATGACAGGTATATCTGGCCATCTTGACAGGCTTTCTGAGTCTAGAATACATGAAATTGTTTCGTCTGCTATGGATGTTGCCGAGGGATTTATCAGGGAAGCATTGCACGTGGATTTGATTGGAATGAGAACAGATGACATGGTCGATTATGTCAAGTGTACAGCAGATTTTCTTTGTGTAAAACTGGGGTATTCCAAGCTTTATTCCATTTCAAATCCATTTGATTGGATGGCTATCATCAGTCTTCCCAACAAGACAAATTTTTTCGAAAAGAAGGTGACCGAATACAAGAAACCTCTCTTGGGGTTTGATGAAGGGGCATTTGAATTTGACCTAGATGCAGATTTTTAATTTCTTCCTATCCCTTGTGGGATAGGAAATTTAAGAAATGACCCTGTTATTGGACTGGTTGAAGTATCTCAACTTTGATGACGTGCCGTATATTCTTCTAAAATGAGTATTGGCAGGAGATTGATTAAACCTGTTCGGAGGAAATAATCCGTGTCGTTGAAGTTTAACCTTTATGTATCTTTCCAGATCGTGGAAGGCTATAAAATTGGGAATTCTAACGAGAAGTATATTCTCCTGTTTACACCTCATATCTTTCCACGAATCTTTCTTCACCTGATACATGAACTCCTGAGGCCCGTTCTTGTGAAAATATTTGTTATATTGAGAATGTTGAATACCATCATATTCAAAGGCTAGACCGTACCCTAGATGTGTTTTTATACCTGGACAAAATCCGTCTAATTCGAGCTTCCTTCCAGTCACTGGATTTTTCAACCATTGTGGTTTAACAGATTTAAACGGTTTTCCAAAAATATCCTCAAATATTTCCCTGCATCTTTCTTCGTGTTTATTTATTCGTTTTTGTCTTGGTTTTTTGACCCTGGTTTTTATCTCTTTCCATTCATTTTTGGCACTATCAACATCAAATCCAGAGTTTCCAATGCCCTGAAATTTATACTTTCTTTTTCGTTTGTCTATAAAAAAGAAGAAGTATATGACCAGAAATATAATGACTATATAAACTATCATGTCCAGGTTTATGTAGTATCTCAACCCCACCATCTTTGATTATTCTCTCTAAAGTTTTTTAGAACTTTAGTAAACAAAAATTTTGTTGGTGACCACCTATTAGACTTTTATTTTTTCTTGGGGTCCTGGTAAGCATGGGGGGTTTCGGTTCAAAACATGAACTTTCTGAGAATATTAACCACGAGTCAGATATGGATTATCTTCAGACATTGAAGGATAGAATTGACCACCTGGAGAGTGATCCATTTAGAAATAATATTCAAAAAAGATTGAACAACCTGGAAAAACAGGCTGATCTAAATGATGATGGTGTCGTTACTAGAAGTGAGATGGAATCGTACATGGCCACTCAATTGAAAATGAGGGAGGACCAGTTGATTGAGCTGAATCGTAAAAACTCTGAATTACAAAAGAAGTATGATGAGCTGTTTTCCAGACATGAGAATATTCTTGATAAAATTAGACAAGAAAGAGGTCTCACCATACCTGTATCAAACATTTCCAACAAGGCTATAGAAAAATTTGTCTCAAAACTGTTATCTGATCCTGACATAAATATTTATGGCCTCCCAGATGCCGTAGAATCCGCCGTTTATAAGAATAGTATCAGGTTAATGATGGGTGCTATGGAAAAATTGTTCTCAAATGTTCAGTTGGAGTTTATTGGGCACAAAATCACGGTTGTTATGCAACCAGTAGAAGATGTTTAATTAATATTGTCTTCAAGCTGAAGTTATGGTAATTATTGGTTTGTATATGGAACTAAAAGATTTTTCTTGGATCCTTTTAAATATCAATGAGCTGGTGTTTCTTTTGTAGGAGATACAAACACAGGAAGAATAAATGTGATCTATGTAAACGATATTGTTGTAAATATTGTACAAAACTTTGCTTAAAGTGTGAAAAGGGGGTTTGTCAATTATGTTTTAAAGAATGTTCCATTTCAGGGGGATGTCCAGATGATGTTTGTGATGAATGTCAAGATGTATGTGAATCGTGTAATATAAAAATACAACACAGGCCGTCCCATACTTGTAAAATTTGTAGTAGATTGATATGTGAAAACAGGGGGTGTTTCAAAAACTGTAATAGTTGTCATATATTTGTATGTAGATTTTGTATAGGTTATTTTGAGATAGATTATGGAGACTTTACACGTGAAATTGAGGTAGTTTGTAAAAATTGTATCAAGTGAAATGTTTCTCAATCTCAGAATGAGAAATTACATCAGCTGAATGTTAACCCTATTTTTTTCTAATCCCTGAGATGAGAAAAAGGATTTTAAATGAACCCCAATACTTTACAATTCTTCAGACCGCCTGGAATTGAGATTAATGGATTATTAGAACGATAGGATTTTGCAGTTTCCAAGTCCTATCGGACCTTCTGAAAGTAAAGTTGATTTAAAAAGTTTACATTCCTGGTAATATATACGTTCAGCCCATTTACAGCCTCCAATATCTTCTCTTCATTTTCCAGAGCTCTTTTACTGTTTACAAACACACTGGATTCTGTATTCTTTTTCAATGTCCATTTGCCAGGTCGATTAATGTAGAGACAATGTTTTTGAGGACATCCGAAACAGGGTATAAATGATCTGTCACACATGATGCTTATCCCATTATGGCAAATATAACCTTTTTTGAGATCAAATGCTTCTGAAGGTATTACAAATTCAAGGGATGGGTTCCTCACCCTCTCTTGAAGTTTTTTAAGAGCTTTTTTGATAGTACTAATATTCTTTTCAATAAGGCTAACATCAGATTGGTTTTCAAATTCTGTATATGAACATTCAAATTGTAATAGTACACCATTGGGAGTTTTACCAACCTTTGGAGAACCAGAATATTTCAGGGTAACATTTTCATGATCAAATTCACCTCTAGTATTCAAATATTTCAGTAAATCTTGGGGAACATAGATCTCGAAATATTTAACCTTCTTTGCCCCTAAGTAAATATTAAACTCTTCCATTTTTGTTAGACACGTACCCTAGACAAATCTTTTCATTTTTCTCTAAAATGAGATCTGAATTTAAACAAATCAAACTCGCCCCAGAGTGCCTGAGAAATTGTAAAATTATTAACCACACTTCCAGGTTGTCTGAGACCTGTAAAATATGATTTGATTTCTCATCCTGAGATGAGAAAAATGAGGTTAACACCCACCTGATAAATGATGGTACCATGAATCTCTATTCTGATCTTAATAACTACCTGCTGAAATTCTGGTCTGAAGAAGCTTTGAAGGCTCTTGTTTTAGTCAATAAGGAATTTTCAACTCTGTCTGTATTGGAGGTTAAGGAACGAACTTCTAGGATATTGAACATCTCTGGGATGGGTTTGACAGAATTACCAAAACATTATCCAAAAGGACATCTGTGCGAAGGTGAAGAAATTGACTATTCCAAGATCGAGTACCTGAATTGTTCTGATAATGAAATAACCTCTTTTCCAGGGGGTCCTAAAGGACTGATAAATTGTAAAGTATTGATTTGTTCTGGGATAAATTAACCTCAATTCCAGATTGTCTTGAAAATTGTAAAAGATTAGAGTGTCAAATTAATCAATTAACCTCATTTCCAGAATGTTTGAGGAAATGTGTAGAATTGGATTGTTCTTGGAATTTCTTGACATCACTTCCTGATAGTCTTGGAAATTGTCAGAAATTGGATTGTTCTGGGAATAAATTAACCTCTCTTCCAGATTGTCTTGGAAACTGCAAGAGTTTGAATTGTTGTAACAATCGATTAACCTCAATTCCAGACTGTCTGGAAAAATGTAAAAGACTGGTTTGCTATCGTAACAAATTAATCTCAATTCCAGACTGTCTAGGAAATTGTGAAAATTTATATTGTTCTGAGAATCAATTGACCTCAATTCCAAGGTGTCTTGCAAATTGTAGAGAACTATATTGTTCGTTTAATCTATTGACATCACTCCCCACCTGTCTTGACAATTGCGATAAATTGAATTGTTCTAACAATGAATTAACCTCTCTTCCAGATTGTCTTGGAACTTGTAAATATCTAGATTGTTCTAATAATCCGTTGATATCAATTCCAGACTGTCTGGGAAACTGTAGAATTTTCTATTGTCTTCGTACTCAAATAACGTCAATTCCAGACTCTCTTAGAGATTGTGAACAATTTCATTGTTCTCGAACTCTATTAGATATACTTTCAGAACCCCCAAAAAATTGTAAAGTACACTGGGATCTACAATTCCAAGATGATCATGCTTGTAATCGTATTTAATTTTTCTCATTCATAGAATGAGAAAATTGAGATTTTGGGGTACTTTTCTACCTGCTACAATTCTGTTTTTCATAAGGTTTTGAAGAGGATGTTAATGCTTATCATCAACCTCACTTCCAGACTGTCTAAATAACTGTAAGATTTCGAGATTGAATCATCAAGTTTCACCTCTATTGCTGGAGGTGAAACAATTCTATGATTGACAGGTCATACAAACATCTCCTGTACACTCCGAAACGTTCTCATCATTTTTAACCTTAATACTATCTTTAGAAACATTTATTGCATAACTCCCAGCTTGTTGTCTCAGATAGTACATACCAGTCTTCAATCCTCCTTTCCAACAACAGAAATGGTAAGCATTAACCTTTTTGTAAGTTGGATCGCTCATCCAACAATTGAATGACTGTGACTGATCAACATATCTACCTCTATCCAAGGCCATCTCCACTAAGAGTTTCTGGGGAATCTCGTAAACAGTTTTGTACTTTCTCTTTAGAAAGTTCAATCTACATTTAGTCTCCAGAGATATATTTTGGGGATTGAGGTTTTGAACACTTCCGTGATTCTCTATCAGGTTCTGTATAGTCTCAGCATTCCACAATCCCAACTCATCCATATCTTGGACAAGATATTTATTTGTGAATACAAATTGACCTGAAAGAAGATTGCGTAATTGTATCTGAGTTGTAAATGGTTCTATACACTCGTTTCTCTCCAGAAGTATGGAGCTGGTTGCAGTTGGCATCAAGGCTATCAACAAAGAGTTTTTCACACCGTGTTTAACAATCTTTTTCTCCAGGCCGTCCCAATCATATCTTTTGAAAACACGTTCTTTTGAGATAGGGAACGAAAGTTCTAAAATTTCTGGAGATTCTTGGTCCAGGTAATCTCTGAGAACCCCCTCTCTTGTCCAAAGATCAAATTGAAAGAGACCCTTACTTAGGGGAGATCCTTGGAAAAAATCATAGGGACCTGTTTCTTTGGCCATTATCATACTTTCTTTCAAAGCAGCATAATATATGGTCTCGAAGATTTCTATATTCAGTTGTCTAGCTCTTGGATCTGCCCACTCATAATCCAACAGAGCAAATGTATCGGCCAATCCCTGAACACCTATTCCAAGTGGTCTTGATGTCATGTTTGAATTTTTAATCTCTGGTACAGCTTCAATGTAATAGTTTCTATCTATAACCTGGTTGAGGTTTCTAACAACACTAATCGTAACCTCTTCTAACCCATTGAAATCATAAGTTTCATTCTCCACATCTACAAAATTGTCAAGAGCTATAGAGGCTAAATTACAACTTGCTATATTGTTTTTGTCAGTATATTCCACAATCTCTAAACACAGGTTACTCAACCTTATCATTCCAATATTACTCTGGTTGTTCTTTCTATTGATGGAATCTTTGTATAGAATAAAAGGCATGCCAAGTTCGATCTGTGTTGTAATTATTAACATCCAAAGATCTCTGGCTTTAATCACCCTGTAATAATTGCTTTTCTTTCTTCCATGAATGATTCTCTGTTCCGAGTCTTCCTTGGCCTTCTTTTCAAGCAATCTATACTTCATTTCAAATTCAATACCCCACGTCTTTTCCAACCCACAGGTTTTGTTTGGACAAAACAGAACCCAGTCGGCGTCATCTCTTACCCTTCTCATAAATTCGTCGGAGATCATCAAGGCGTAATATAAATCTCTAGCTCGCATAGAGTCAGGTTCCACATTCTTTTTCATCTCTATAAATTCATATACATCTATATGCCAATCGGTGCAATATATTGTTGCACTTCCATTTCTCTTTCCCCCCTGATTAATCGTTGTCATGATTTCGTTGTAAATCTTTATCCATGGTACTATCCCCCTGGACTTCCCAGTTATACCAATTTCTGAGTGTCTGAGAGAAGAAATATCTATCCCCACTCCTCCGTGACTTCTGGAAATAAACGCAGCATCCCTCCATGATTTAGAGATTGATTCAATGTTGTCTCCAACGTCCATTAGAAAACATGACGAGCATTGATGCCTTTTCATACCAGAATTAAAAAGTGTGGGGGATGCATGGGTGTAATATCCCATGCTCATCTCGTTGTATTTTTTCTCGATAATAGATAATGCTTCTTCCTCGTTTTCAGATGAATTCATCCACAAAAATGTGGCAACTCTCATGTATAGATATTGAGGGGTTTCTTTGATCACAATTTCGTCATCATCCTTTTTGATCTTGGCCAAATAAGATTTTTCAAACACACTTACAGCTGATAGATTGTATTTCCAATCTCTTTCGTGGTCGATCATTTTGTCAAGTCTCTCCGCGTATTTCATGACATAGAAATAGTATGGTTCGTAAAGAATACTCTTCAAGTCTTCAGTTGCTTGCGAAAACGTAGCTGGTACAATTGTTTTAATCTTGTGCATCTGGATTCTACCTGCCAATAGTGCCCAATTTGGGTGGAAGAGAGATTTATCTCCACATGTAATCCAGGCTTGAGAATACCTATCATCTACTGAATCCAATTTATCTGCCAAATCCAGGTCTTTTAAAACTAGTTTTAAATCTATGGTTGTTTTGAGGTCATTTGCAAGTTGCCGAACTATAAGTTTCATGGAGACTATATCTTCCATGGGTGAATCTCGCTTATGATCAAGTTAATAATACTTTTTCTCTTTTAAATTATTAAGTATCATTTTTATGAAAAGAAGTTGTATAATTATACCAAGTTTCCATCTCAAAAAATTAATAAGGTCTATCAATGGCAAAGAAATTGATTATATCTATGATTGTATGAAGATGTACACAGATTTTTTGATGGGATCTAGGAGAAAGATACCTGTTCAGCTGGAAATATACCCTGGAGATAAAAATGACACTGTGCTGCGATTTTGTTTCAGTGGGGTGAAAGAAATTATTTCTTCTATTAGTGATAAAATTCTATCTGTTAATTATATGATATTGTTGTGGGATGATTTCAAGTCAATTTTGATCACAAAATCCAATACTTTGTGTATTGTAGATACACGTCGTGATGGAAAACTTAAAATATTTCCACGAGGGATGTGTGACCTGAACCAAGACGGTTTTACTATTCTAGACAAGAACACGACCTATTCCCTTATGGAAAAATCTAAATATGATCGTTTGATATTAATCTTTGAGATGGGATTGTAAATGAAGACTATCATTGAATATAAAACATTCAATGAAATAAATTGCGGGGGTTCTGGGGACTGCCAACAAAAAGTTTTGCAGTACCTCCTGAAACTTAACCCAGGAACATTAGATATCAAAAGAAAACAAATAGCTGTCATTGACCTCGAAGAAACACGCAAGGAATTGTCAGATTTCACCTTATATTTAAACTCCATTGATGATTATGTACCATTTATCGACAAGGAATCTATAGATATTCTTTGGTCAAGATATACAAAAAATCCAGAGCTTAATAGAGGTTCAGAATTTTGGTTACTCATAACAGCTTCCAGATTGTGGAATGTCAAAATTGAGGTTCATTTCCTGCATAATAGGAAGTATACAAGAACGCTCACATTCGATTGGACTACTAATGATGAATGTGAAAAAGAGGTGAAAGAAATAGTATATGATCTACATGGTCTTCATTACATGGCTTACGAATCATAAAAAAATTAGGAAAAAATGAAGTTAGAAATTAGAGATCTGGTAATAATGATCTCTAATAGAATCATTTATGAAACTTGTATTAGCAGCAGAATTGTCAAGAAATCCGTATCCATCTCTTACTAGAGCAGCAGTCGTACCATTCACCATATCTGATGGCAATCTTTACTTTTGTTTTGGTAAAGACTCTGGATCTGGTGATATTACAGATGCAGGTGGAGGTAGAAAAAGTAATGAAACTGTGTTGGAGGCTGGACTTCGAGAATGGACTGAAGAATTTAGGAAGATATTTGGGAAATTGCACACAGACTACAACTCCACAAACCTTTTTATTTCAGCTATCAGTGAGAAAAAACACAAGGCTGTTATTTTTCACCCAGTATCTCCAAAAGAAATTATGAATGCTCCGAATCGCTTTCGTGTAAGCCTGGTTGAAGATAAATTTACTTACAAAGCTTATAATGAACTTGTAGATATCTTATGGTTAGACATCCGAACAATTAGAGACCTTCTTCGTTATCCCAAAAAGGGGAAGATGTGGTCAGAACTTCGACCTTTCTACAGGGAACTTTTGGCAAAATCAGAATTCTTTGACTCCTTGAGAAATAGTTTTAATTATCACTTTAGAAATGGGCGATGTTGATTTTACAAGAAGAATTCTCTCTGGGTGAAGTAATATGGAAGTGTTGCTTACACCAGATGGTTACAGAGATAGAAGATTTAGGCCTTACATTGAAGAAGAAGAACAGGCTAATTCCGTCTATCTCTATGATCCAAGCAGAGGGTTTAATTATGGTTTGTATACAGGTGCTCAACCAACTTGCGGTTCGTGGCATGATCTTTACCTTCAATATCCATCAAAAGTTCCAGTTTCTACAGTGAATTCTCTGGGGAGATTGCACATGACTAGAAGATATCCAAATAGATACGAACAGTTATGGAGACATGGAGCTCTAAGGTAAGGTCCAATTTGAAGTTTTCCCATTCTAAGAATGGGAAAAAATGAGAATATCCCAAGGGTTTTACCTTTCATTTGAACTTAATCATGAATCTCTATTCTGATCTTCATAACTACCTGTTGAAATTCTGTTCTAAAGAAGCTTTGAAGGGGTTAGTATTGGTCAATAAAGAATTTTCATCTCTGTCTGTATCAGAGGTTAAGGAACGGACTTCTAGAAAATTGAACATTTCGTGTAAAAGACTAAAAGAATTTCCAAAATATTACCCTGAAGATCATCTGTATGAGGGGGAGGAAATTGATTACTCCAAACTTGAAAAGTTTGATTGTTCTCGGAATTATTTAACCTCACTTCCAGACTGTCTGAATTGCAAAGTATTTGGGCTTTGACTATAAACATTCTTTCTCATCCTTGAGTTCCATGTACCTATAAATGATAGTAACTATAAATGATAGTAACTATAAATGATAGTAACTATGAATCTCTATTCTGATCTTAATAACTACCTGTTGAAATTCTGTTCCGAAGAAGTTTTGAAGAGGTTGGTATTGGCAAACAAGGAATTTTCATATCTGTCCTCACTGGAGTTCAAGGAACGGGCTTCCAAGAAACTGAATATTTCTTTCCAGGGTTTAACAGAATTACCAACACACTACCCTAAAGGGAATCTGTGCGAAGGGGAAGAAATTGATTATTCCAAAATTGAGTACCTGAAATGTTCTTTTAATCAATTGACCTCACTTCCAGATTGTCTGGAAAATTGTAAGATATTACTTTGTTTTGATAATCAATTAACCTCTCTTCCAAACTGTTTGGGAAAATGTGAAAAAATACTTTGTTTTCGCAACCAATTAACCTCTCTTCCAGACTGTCTGGGAAAGTGTGAAGAATTAGATTGTCATAATAATCAATTAACCTCTCTTCCAGACTGTTTGGGAAAGTGTGAAGAATTAGATTGTCATAATAATCAATTAACCTCTCTTCCAGACTGTTTGGAGAATTGTAAAACATTATTTTGTTTTGGTAATCAATTGACCTCACTTCCAGATTGTCTGATAAATTGTAAGAATTTGAAATGTTATAATAATACATTGACCTCACTTCCAGAAGGCCCGTTGGGCCTGGAGAATTGTGAAATATTGGATTGTTCTCGGAATCGATTAACCTCACTTCCAGATTGTCTTGGAAATTGTGAAAAATTGGATTGTTTTGGCAATCAATTAACCTCACTTCCAGAAGGTCCTAATGGACTGCGAAATTGTAAAATGTTGAATTGTTCTCGGAATCAATTAACCTCACTTCCAGACTGTCTGGGAAATTGTGAAAAATTGGATTGTTCTTGGAATCAATTAACCTCACTTCCAGAAGGTCCTAATGGACTGCGAAATTGTGAAAGATTGGATTGTTCCGTTAATCAATTGACCTCTCTTCCAGACTGTCTTGAAAAATGTAAATTCTTGGATTGTCCTGAAAATCAATTAACCTCACTTTCAGACTGTCTGGTAAATTGTGAAGAGTTGCATTGTTCTTGGAATCAATTAACCTCTCTTCCAGACTGTCTGGTAAATTGCGAAAAAATATATTGTTCTGGTAATCAATTGACCTCACTTCCAGACTGTCTTAGAAACTGTGAACACTTATATTGTTCTGGTAATCAATTGACCTCACTTCCAGACTGTCTTAGAAAGTGTGAAGAATTGTGGTGTTCTGATAACCAATTAACCTCACTTCCAGACAGTCTTGGAAATTGCAAAAAACTACTTTGTTCTAATAACCAATTAATCTCAATTCCAGATTGTCTGGGAAAATGTAAAAAATTATTTTGTCATGGTAATCAATTAACCTCACTTCCAGACTGTCTTGAAAAATGTAAAATGTTGAATTGTTGTGGTAATCAATTAACCTCACTTCCAGACTGTTTGGAAAA